>ENA-ORXT01000554-ORXT01000554.1-marine-metagenome-genome-assembly--contig:-NODE-554-length-58366-cov-7.473383_pt1 | contig 58366 bp, 37 predicted proteins | sample MGYA00237868_ERZ511482 | MGnify/ENA metagenome assembly ERZ511482 | reverse complement strand
ATTTCATTATTTCCTCTTACAATATCTTCTAGGATTTCTAAATCCCAAACCTCATAACACTTGAAAGTACAATCAGGATTTGGCGTAACTCCGTCTGCTAAGAATGGCGTTTCACAATCACACTCAATAGTGGGATCGGTTTTATCTTCTATAGTAACATATCCCCAACAGTTAGCTGCTGAGCAAATATCAAATACTTCATAAGTAAGTTGAATATTTAAAAATGCAGCTAGGTCATCTAAATCAATTTCATTTCCGAAAGGATCTAATAATCTAAACTCTAAATCATTATGAGGTAAATCACCTTCGATAAAGATATCTGCATTCAGAGTACTTAGAGAGCAATCTTCATCTAGACTTATCGTGATGTTATCATTGCAGGCCAAAGAAGGGCCGGCTCCATCGGCTCCTGGAAAAATATCAGGATCTAAGTCATCGCAATCTGCAAATGCAAAAAAGCCATCTCCATCTACATCATCAAAGAAGTACTGTTCTGCTAAGTTGAAAACTTTACTCGAGATTTGAAGACCACATAATCTACCTGGAATATCGTCTGCTGGTGGATGTATACCACCCCAAATTCTTGATAAGCTTGTTTGATCAGAAGCATCTCTATAAGTAGCCCATTGTAATGTTACGTCTTCAGAAGGTCCATCTTCAAAGACTAAAAACTCATTCTTTTCTGTATCAAATTGTCCCATTCCTCCTGGGAAGAATTCTGTACCTGTCAAGGTTGTCAAAATTTCTGCTGCAGCTCTTGAATATGTTGAGTGACCAGATACATAACCTGCAAAATTTGGTGTCACAAATGTTGGTCTTTGGTATGGAAACCAATTTTCGGCTAAAATCCAACCTACTCCCGCATAATCAGTCGTTACATCTTGAATGAAATCATGACCTCTCCAAGTATATAGTTTTATTTTGTCCACATTTATGCCGCCCGGACCTGCAAGTGGATCGCCCGGTTGTATCAATTCTATATAGTCTGGCACTAATGGTATTCCTTGCGGAGAATAATTTGGCAATGTGATATCAGAACTTTGACCTAATTCAGCCATACCTCTTATCGCACTCACAGGACGTATGTAATCATACCATCCTTTTATTCCCCATGCAGTGATTGCTGCATCGTGCATAGCTGCACCCATTAAGAAATATGCTTTTACGTCATATTCCAATTGATCCATTTGAAATTCTCCTCTATATCTTCTACTAAACTGAGGATGATCTAAAACATAGTTTAATATGGTAAACCAATGTCCAGGCGGAGTTTCCGAATCAGGACCGTCTGCCCAAAACTCAGCCAATATTCTTGTATAATCACCTCTTTTGACAATATTTGGCTGATATGCTTGCCCTGTTGCTGGGTTTATAGCTCGTCCAGTGGCGAATTGGGTGCCGCCATCTATATAATTATAAAAATCTTTATACTCTGCATGATTACTTGGATAGTCTTCAATTGCTAAGTTACCTCGGGCACCAGGAGAAATATCAATGTAAACTCCATCATCTGGATCCAAATGTGCTCCCCAAATCGAAACCATACTAAATCCCCATTTGTAATCATCATTAGCTTCGTCTGTCATCAATGGTGGCGAACCTGGATCGCAATACACGTTATAATTATTACCATCTCTACTAAAAGTAGTTTTATCAGCGGCACTAAACGAGAATGGATTTACATTACCCCATTCAGGACTTAAAAAAGGTGGAGAGCCTCCCGGAATTGGGTTCCCACTTTGATCAATAAAGATTTGAAAAGCCAGTGGTTGCCATCTATTAAAATTTACCAAAGTGCTATTCCCTGGCAAAGTCAAATCCATAGGCGGATTTACAGGGCTGTAATATTGATTACCATAGTTTGAAGCTTGATTTGCACCATCTGTCCATCCATATGCATTCATGCAACTTGCTATATAATTCCCTAATGCTGCAGGATCTCCAGATGCATAGCTTGTTGAATTATTGAAAGGGTCGTAGCCCAATGCTATCATTTCATTTTGTAGATCAGTAAGGAGATTAAAGTAGTCTGGTGAAAAACTATAACGAAGTCTTAGAAAAGAAAAGGCTGCATGAGAAATTGCTTCGGCTCTTGCTGCTTCCACATCCTGTGGTATAGGAACACCAGTGAATATACATTGAAATCCATAAAGGTTTTGACCCAATAAGTACGGATCAGCCTCATCATCATATGCTGCCCAAGCATCATACATGATTACGGACAAGTGAAATAAATTTCTAGCATGCACGGTAGGGCGCGCTAAATCATTTCGAATGGCATCTAAGGTAAATTCATTCCAATGCTTGGCAATGGAACTACTCTGCGAGGAAATATCTGTATGTACGCATAGCAATGTCATACAGACAATAATTAGGTTCTTCATTCTGTTGGTCAGTTTAAACTCAGAACAAATTTAACAAATCAGATGAAGATATTGTAAGAAATCTTATATATAAAATTAATCAATACGTATATGTAATACGCTGATTATCAACTAACTATAATTATAAAATGTTAGTAATTCATTTTAAAAAACATATTAGCAAAATTATTACTATTTAAAATGCAGAAAATCAGCTTCTAAAGTTCGTAATTTGGTTTGAGCTTTCCTGAACCTGATTCTCGGTAGTAATCGCTTATGATTTTAACAACTTCGTCGATCTCATCTACAATTGGAATCAAATCGAGATCTTTAGCGGCAATATTCCCTTCCTGTTCAAGCATAACTTTGATTATCCAATCTTTAAGACCACCCCAAAATGATGATCCGTATAGAATAACAGGCACTTTTGTGATTTTCTTAGTCTGAATCAAGGTCAAAACCTCAAACAATTCATCCAATGTTCCGAATCCACCCGGCATAACTACGAAAGCCTGCGCATATTTAACAAACATAACTTTTCTAACGAAAAAATATCTGTGATCAAGATTCATCTCTTGATGTATGTAAGGGTTATGTGATTGCTCAAACGGTAGGTCAATGTTTAGACCAACAGATAGTCCATCTGCTTCAAAAGCACCCTTATTCGCTGCTTCCATGATACCTGGTCCACCTCCTGTTATGACTCCAAATCCTTCTGCACTCAATTCTCCTGAAATCTTAACAGCATCCAAATACCACTTATGGTCTGGCTTTGTTCGTGCTGAACCAAAAATTGAAATACAGGGTGGAAGTTGGTTTAATTTTTCAAAGCCCTCTACCAATTCAGCAATAACCTTAAACATAGTCCAAGCATTTTCACCTTTTATCTTTGTCCATTGCTTTGCTGAGTTTCTGTAATTTTTTGGATTGTCTCCCATTGTTTTAAGTATTTGTTAGATTAAAAAGACTTGCCCATAAATATATGAACAAGTCTTGATGTGTTTTTTTTATTCCGTTGGTTTTATACCATTGAAACATCCTTCCTCTTGTTGAATTCCTTTTCAACATGAGTTTGTAGTGAAGTTAAATCCTCGAATTGGTCAATCAGTCTATTTAAACCGGATTTTTCACCACTTGAAGGTGTTACAAAAATTTGCACATCTTTTTTAGTTATTTCTTCTTTACTAAGTATTATTAGTCTTTCAACTACATTTCTTAATTCTCTAATATTTCCAGTCCAGCCCAAATTTTGCAATTCTTTCATTGCTGGACCTTGAACCTTTTTGGTTGCCATTCGATATTCTCCACAAATTTGTTTCACAAAATGCTCAACCAATAATGGTATATCTTCTCTTCTTTCATTAAGAGCTGGTACTTCAACAATAATCACAGCTAGTCTATGATATAAATCTTCTCTGAATGCTCCTCTAGCAATCTCGTTTCTTAGATTCTTATTTGTCGCAGCTATAACTCTAACATCAACCGTGATATCTTTCTCTTCTCCTACTCGAGTAATTCTTGATTCTTGCAATGCTCTAAGCACTTTGGCTTGAGCACTCAAACTCATATCTCCGATCTCATCTAAGAACAAGGTGCCTCTATTTGCAAGCTCAAACTTTCCTACTCTATCTTTGTATGCTCCCGTAAACGATCCTTTTTTGTGCCCAAATAATTCTGACTCAATCAATTCAGATGGAATAGCTGCACAGTTTACTTCTATAAGTGGATTGCTCGCTCTACCGCTTGATTGATGAAGATGTCTTGCAACTAATTCTTTACCTGTTCCATTTTCACCCGTCACCAATACTCTTGCATCTGTTGGACCTACTCTTTCAATGGTATCTTTTATTTGCTTTATACCTTTAGATTGCCCAATCATTTCGATCGAACTATCCTTTTTACTCACCTTTGTCTGAAGGGTCTTCTTTTCTGTAATCAAGCAAGACTTATCCATCGCATTCCTGATGGTAATCAAGAGTCTATTCAGATCCATCGGTTTTTGAATAAAGTCAAATGCTCCTTTTTTAACAGCTTCAACAGCAGTGTCAATCGTTCCATGACCTGAAATCATGATGATCGGGGTGTCCGGACTTAATTCATTTAATCTTTCAATGGCCTCCATCCCATCCATTTTGGGCATTTTGATATCTAAAATGATGATATCATAGCTGTTTTGTTTCACTTTCACCAAGCATTCAAACCCGTCAGCAGCCTCATCTACCTTGTATTTTTCTAATTCTAAGATATCCTTAAGGGTACTTCTGATGCTTCTTTCATCATCTACTACAAGAATTTTAGCCATATCGCTTTTTGAAGTTTATTATTTGAGCATTAAACAGTCTCAAATATACATTATAATATTTAATAATATATACAACCACTTAAAAACATGGAGTTATATATATTATTAATACATAATGTTTAATTCCCAAGCTGTTTCACAGCAGAGAAGGCCATTAGGGAGGCCCCTATTTTCAGGCATTTTTCATCGACATCAAAGCTTGAAGTGTGCACTGGAGAATTAATTCCTTTCGAGGTATTGGCGACTCCCAACCTATAAAAGCACCCTGGCATTTGCTGGGAATAAAATGAAAAGTCCTCTGAAGTCATTCTTTTGGGTATCCTGACTACATTTTCCTCTCCTAATAGCTCCCGGGCATACTCAAAAACGTCCTCTGTTAAAGTAAGATCGTTGTACAATGATGGATATCCATGTCTTATTTCAAATTTTATTTCCACACCTCGTCGATTTACAATTTCCTCAACACAAGCATTCATAAGTTCATGCATCTTAGCTCGCTTACTTTCATCCATCGCTCTAAATGTACCTTCCATATGGATTTTATCTGGAACCACATTGGTAGCTCCTCCATCAGACCAGAACTTACCGATGCTGAGCACTGTTGGATTTCCTTCCTCGTTATTTTCTCTCTCTATTTTATCAAATGCCAAAACCAATTCAGACCCTGCAGAAATTGGATCAATAAGGTCTGCTGGCAAAGCCGCGTGTCCACCTTTACCAATTATTGTAACATATATTTCATCTGCACTTGCCATATAAGTTCCAGCATGAAAACCTACTTTTCCAACCTCTAGTGGCGGGTGTACATGTTGACCAATAATATGAGAAGCTTTCATAAAATCTATCAAGCCTTCCTCGATCATCAATGAAGCACCGCCGGGTAATTTTTCTTCACCAGGTTGGAATATTCCTTTGACTTCTCCACCCCATCCACTTTTAGAATCACTTAAGATTTTTATCGCTCCCAATAAGCAAGTTGTATGCACATCATGACCACAGGCATGCATTACATTTTTATTTTCACTTCCGTAAATACGCCCCTCTATTTCTTGAATGGGTAACGCATCAATATCCGCTCTCAATGCAATAATTTTATCCGAATCTAGCGAACCTTTTATCGTACATACTATACCTGTTTTCACCCAATCTGCCTGATATTCTATCCCCCATTCTGTCAGTTTTGCTTGGATAAATTTTGAGGTTTCAAATTCCTTAAATGAAAGTTCTGGGTTTTTGTGAAGATGCCTTCTTATCCCAATCAATTCTTCCAATAAATTTTCCGATAAGGCTAAAATTTGATTCTTAATCATGGCATTAATTTATAAAGAAGTGAAACAAAATCATTCCACACATTGTAATTCTGAGCATACTCCAAATTTATTTCATTGGGACTTTGAGTTTTATCATTCTGGGCATCAACATTTCTATACTCAAAAACAGAGTTCCTTATGCTCGGCAACATGCTTGAATTATATGGATTAGAATATCCAATCCAAGTTTTTTGACCAAACAAAACAAATATTATATTGGACAATATTGCTTTTCTGTTTTTTAAAAATATCAAAACGAATGGAAAAATCACCACCAAAAGCAAGCACATAATTATATCAAAAACTCTTTTTTGTCTCTTCTTTTCTGGACTATTAATATCAAAATTAATATTACTCGAATACCAAATTCCCGATCGATTTTTTGAATCGCTTCCAATGATGTTTTCATTATCTTGTGAGCTAATTCTATATGAGTAAGCTCCTCCCAAATCTGACATCGTTTTGAAGATTTTACTATTGGTAATATCACCTGAACAAAATACAATTTCATTCGGGTTTTCAAATTTTGCAATCTCTTTGATACTATCCAAACTTCCTAAGTGAACTGTCTTGTCAAAATCAATTACTGGACTCAAACTTCCTATCAAATTGACATTTGTATTGTTGTTTTGAAATTGTGGAGATACCGAAGCCACAGACTCTTTAGAACCAACAAGCAATACCCTTCTTGCGTCAGAATCTACAAAGCTCCAATCTCCTGTCATTATTCGATTACGTGCCCTTTTTGATATCCACAATAGGAACAGTGTTGCCAGAAAAGACAAAAAGATTATAGCTCTCGAGAATCTAAATTCTTCAGGTAGGAAACTGTATACAAGAAAGCTCATGAGACCTCCGAAAAGCCATCCCTTCATAAGTTGAGCAAAGTTTGATTTTTCATCATAATGACCATTCAGATACAAGCAAAGGACATAAACAAAACTAAAACCAATAAAGAGAAGAGTTATAGGTATTGCATCATAGTAATATTGATTTTGGAAGTAATATTTTGCCCAAAATATTTTCACCAAAATTAAAGATAAAAAAATGAGAAGCCCATCAATTATTGGAGCAATAAAAGGTAAAATTTTATTTTTGAAATATGCAAAAAATCCACTTAGCAATATTGCAAGACTTATAAATTTACTTATCAAAAATGAATTTCCGGAAAAGTGTTTTTTATTGAAAATCGCCATCGCATTGTAGAAATGCTTTGTGTAACTAATAGAGGTTTTTTTTGTACTTTCTCCTTTAAAGTGAATGATGGATGACTCAGATAAATAATAATTTTTATAACCACCTTTGGATATCCTATAGGAAAGATCAATATCCTCTCCATACATAAAGAATTGCTCATCTAGGAGACCCACCTCATCTAAGGCTTTTTTTCTGAGAAACATAAACGCACCACTTAGAACTTCTATCTGGTGATTCTCATCCTTATCTAAATTTCCAAGATGATATTTATTAAATTTTTTGCTTCTGGGAAAAAGTTTTGATAACCCACTCATCTTGTAGAATGCTGTCCAGAAGTCTGGAAACCCTCTCTTCGATTCTGGTAAAAAGTGCCCTTTACCATCCAACATTTTAATCCCTAATGCTCCAATTTTTTCATCTTTTTCCATCTGCATGTAACACTTATGTAAAGTGTCTTCACTTAGCAAGGTGTCTGGATTGAGAAGAAGAACATATTTGCCTAGAGCGATATTAATTGCTTGATTATTCGCGACAGCAAAACCTGGATTATCTTTATTGGCGGTAAGCCGAACTTGTGGGTATTTTTCCCGTATCATATCCACCGACCCATCTACAGAATTATTGTCAACTACCAAGATTTCTACCTCAAGTTCGTGCTTGCTTGCATAAATAGATTGTATACACTGGTCAAGAAAAAATTGAACATTGTAGTTAACAATAATTATTGAGATGTCCTTCATGTTAAAGACTAGGATTGCACGTAAGGAGTTCTACTAACAATGGATCTTCCTAAGGTAAGTTCGTCGGCGTATTCTAGGTCACCACCGAAAGAAACACCTCTTGCAATCAATGAAATATTAACCTGTTTATCTTCTAGTTTTTTTGAGATATAAAAGATTGTTGTTTCTCCTTCAATACTCGGTGAAACTGCCATGATTACTTCTTCAATATTATCCTCACTAATTCGCTGAATCAATGACTCAATATGTAGATCATCTGGCCCTATTCCATCTAAAGGAGAAATTACACCACCTAAAACGTGATACCTTCCACTAAATTGCTGTGTTTCTTCAATTGCCATAACATCTCTGATTGACTCAACCACGCAAAGGACCTTTTTAAGCCTATGTTCATCAGCGCAGATATTGCAAGTCTCTTCATCGCTATAATTATAACAAATCTTACAAGTTTTTAAATTTTCATTTACCTCTAAAAGAGACTTAATTATTTTTTCACTTTTCTGCGTTTCATCCTTTAGTAAGTGCAAAACCATGCGCAAAGCTGACTTTCTACCCACACCTGGCAACTTACTAAAGGCATTTACGGCTTCTTCTAATAAATTGGAGGAAAATTTCATTCGGTAAAATTAATGAAGTATTCGAGAATCTAGGTTATTATTCTATGGATATAATACCTCCTTTTACTCCTGAAGTATTATTTTTAACCTTTCTATTTAATATAAACAGAGTAAGATGGCTGAAATAATCAGAATGCCCAGATTGAGTGATACCATGGAAGAAGGAAATATTGTTTCCTGGTTAAAGAAGGAAGGAGACTCCGTAAAACCCGGTGATGTACTTGCTGAAGTCGAAACTGATAAAGCAACGATGGACTTAGAAAGCTTTCATTCAGGTACGTTAATTCATATAGGTGTCAAAGAAGGGCCAGTCCCAGTAGATGGAATAATTGCCATTATCGGGAGCGAAGACGATGATGTCGATGCCCTCCTTAAGGAAGCAGAAGCAAATAATCCCGCGCCTAAGGAAGAAGAAGAAACATCTTCACCAGAACCGGTCCAAGAAAAAGCTCCAGCAAAAGCTGAATCTGCTAAAGCAGCACCAACACCTGCTCCTGCTGTAGCAGCTACCCCTGTTTATACTGGTGAGACTAAGGCTAGCCCACTTGCTAAAAAAATGGCAAAGGAAAAAGGCATTGATTTAAACTATGTTACTGGCTCAGGAGACAATGGTAGAATTATCAAAAAAGATATTGAAAACTACAATGGACATGGTGGTGCACCTGGACTGGCACCTATGGCTCTCTTACCTGGCGTAAATTATGGTGATAATCCTGTTTCTCAGATGAGAAAAGTGATTGCCAAGCGTCTCGGTGAAAGTAAATTTACAGCTCCCCATTTTTATCTTACGGCAGAAATAAACATGGATACCGCCATCACTGCACGAAAAGCAATTAATGAAGAAGAAGGTGTAAAGGTTTCTTTTAATGATTTGGTCGTGAAAGCTTCTGCATACGCACTTAGAAAGAACCCTAATATAAATGCTTCTTGGCATGGTGATAAAATAACCATTCATCAGGATATTAATATTGGTGTAGCTGTAGCAGTTGAAGATGGTCTAGTTGTACCAGTTCTGAAGAATGTAGATTCTATGAGTCTACCGATGATTAATGGCCAGGTGAAAGATTTAGCTGGTAAGGCTAGAAGTAAAAAAATTAAACCTGAAGAAATGCAAGGCAATACATTCACCATCTCAAACTTAGGAATGTTTGATATTGATGAGTTTACTGCAATCATTAATCCACCTGATGCTTGTATCCTAGCAGTAGGTTCTATTGTTAAAAAGCCTATCGTCAAAGATGACAAATTAGCAATTGGAAATATGATGAAGGTTACTCTCTCATGTGATCATAGAATAGTAGATGGAGTGACTGGAGCTAAATTCCTGCAGACTTTAAAATTTGTGCTAGAAAATCCTATTAGGATGTTCGCATAAATAAACATCGAAAAGGGCCACCTAATCTAGTGGCCTTTTTTATTACTATTGTTTGACAAACTTTTTCAAACAAGATTGACTTTTATTTATGATTTCCAAAAAGTAAACTCCTTGATTGATTCCACTCACATCAATTTCAATTACATTATTCTTTATTTGACCCCTAAGCAGTAATTTGCCTTGAGCATCATAAATAAAGTAAGATAGATTATTGAAATCAAACATATCCAATGAAACCGTCAAGCTACTTCCAACAGGCACAGGAGATAATTTTATATCAAAAGATAGACTCAATGAAGTATTATTTGTGATAAGTTCTGGGTCGAGATTTATATGCTCATCACCTTCCTCATACTGAGAAAAAATAAAGTAGCAAAGAAACATCTCATCAGTTGTAAAAGGGCCCCTTGAAACATCAATCGGTGGACTATTAGGATTATCGTGATTGTTGATGGTATTGTCATAAACACCCTCACTTTTGATAACTGATCCAGCTGGTATTTTGACTATTGATTGAAATGTATAATACTTTTGCCAATGAAAATCCCAGTGAGGGATATTTATCAGATTGATGGAATCACCTTGGGCCGTTTCATACCAAACTTTGTATGACTTGCCTAACAAGTGCATATGAGGACAAATAGAAATCAGAGAAAGATCTTCAGGTATTGGAAGTGTCTGTTGATGGAAAGTTGAAACTTGATTGGCAGGGATTGTTAGAGGGCCATCTAAGAGAACTGGCGCCCCATCATACAACAACCAAGCGGTGTTAACCGATCTTTCAAATTCTTTTTCAGCTACGAATTGCAAATTTATAATTGTAGAATCTATCTGCCCGATTCCACCAGGACCATAATGGATTTCAATAATAAAATCAGCTTCAGGCGGGATAGCCACACCCCATCCAGGTGGATATTTCTGTATGTTGCCACCAGGCTGCCAAGCATTTATATAATAATCGTTATTAGGAAATCCTGTATTGCTATTAAAGCCAGGCATTGGATCTGCCATATCGTTTTGCAAGGAAGTCCCACTCAAATCAAAGAATAAATCAGCGTGATGAACAAGGTTTTCTAGACCTACCATGACCTCAACTTGATTTATATAAACAGTTTCATCAAATGGATTTTCAATGACGAACCAACGGTATTCTTCGTCATCAGATTGAATTTGATAAGGTTCAATTTCTACTGAATAATCGATTGTCGATAATAAAGAACCGTTGTCTAAAAATATTGGCGCTAGAGGTTCTTCCGAGGCATTCCCATAAGGCATTCCTTCATTAATCCATTCGCTGACCGCATCAATCTCTTCTTGCTCTAACCTTGCCTCTCCAACAAAATGCATGAAATCTGGATCTGCTGGCCATGGCGGCATATTTTTCTGTATAAGCTCAAGACGGATATTATATGCTCGTTCTTTGACCTCCTCATAACTCATCAAACTAAAAGGAGCAATTGCATTGGGATGATGACAAGAAGAACAATTATTATATATGATAGGAGCAATATCTTTTGTCCATGTTGTCCCTTGGGCAGACATTGAGTTAAACCCAAAACCTATAAAAATAAGGAAGCCTACTTTAATTATATTTTGCAATTCTGTCATCTTTACTAAGATAGAAAAAAACTGCACTAAATTAAAATTAGGTAGGTTGTGAAGTAAGAAACTCAAAGTCTAGAAGGTTCCTTTCATCTTCCCAAGAGCCCGGCTGACGGCCAGTAGAGTCGGGAAACCATCCAGCAGAGGTCTCTCTAGCTCACTGCACTCTTTCTCTGAAGCTCTTTTATTTTAGCATATAGCTAATCTATACCTCTAAGTTATATTACCTCATCGCCCTTAAAGAAGGTTGTGGACTGTCTTTTGTTTTTATCAATCAATTTTAAAACATACACTCCAACAGGAAGATGATCAAGGTTTACTTCATCAAAGTAATTAACATCGTCAAGTTTCATAATTAACTGACCAGAAGTATTAAATATAACTCCCTTAGATCCTAATAGCTCGATTGATGCATCCAATGGTTTGATTTGAAGAGTAGATCCAATTACAACTGGAATAAAAAAACCTTCAATCTTTTTACCATCAATATCATTATCAGTTTCAGAATCAATTGCTATTACGGACGAATCAACAGACAAAGTTGTTTCCTCAATATCCTCATCCTCTTCGTTTTCTTCATTTATTTCTATTTCATCAACAAACTCATTTAAAATTTCTTCTTCAATTGACTCATCGATTACTAATTCATAACAAGCAGAGCCACATGATCCTCTTGAGTCAGTTATATCCAAACAAATTGTATACTCTCCAGTTTCAAACTCTTGCTTTAATGTTTCATCAGTTGATACTAAATCTTGATCAACAATCCATGTGTATGAAACTATGTCAAGATCTTTTGAAAACTCAGGTGAAAACTCAAACTGCTTATTTTCTAAGTTAGTAGCAACTAAATTTGTTAGTGCAGTGGTCGTTGCCGTAAGCTCTATATTATCCAAAATCAACCCACAATTAACCAAGTCCACTAGATCATATTGATATTCAGTAAATAACCAAATTTGAGAAAACTCACCTTGGGGAACAAATGAAACCTCCATTGTTGACATTCCACTTTGCTCATAGTTTGCACTAGGTGTCAATTCTAATCTTTCAATTGGCTGAATTTCATCAAAAAATTCTGGGAATGCTGTTGGTGTAGGATACTGAAACCAATTGTGTCCATCAGAATTCAGTTTATTGTTTAGTGCAATATTTAAATATCCGTTTTCAGAAGCATCGCATACTGTTGCATAGTCTATACTAAGCGTGTATAATAAATCGTCATCTCCAAGGATATTTACACTTGTGTAAATGCCTTCACTGTGATCGTGAGCATCTCTATTTCCATAACAAAGGTGACCAGCATTTGATGTTATGCCATCTAGGTCATACCAGTTCCAATCAGATGTTATGTAATCTGCAGTACCATGACTTGCAGCCCAGTTACTGATTTGACCTGTGGAAATTCCTATAGAAGGTTCTCCCCCAGGTACATATATAGTTTCATCAAATGATCCATTATCATTTATAATTGGACAATCTTGCCCTGATAATAATCCGGAAAGGAAAAGGAAAGCGGTAATTACGGAAATTTGATTAAGCATACTCTCAGATTGTTAGGTTCAATTATTTGAGAGTGTTGAAAATTATAGTAAGCAGTCGTTTAACTGGGCGTAATCGAAATAATTTTGGTGTTAGCTTTTATCTCAATTTATAATACAAATATAGAGCGGGATTTTCTCTAAGTAAATAAACAGGGCCTTACAAAGACATGCAATCTATACTACAAAAATTCTACCACAAATATTATAACAAATCATCATATGAAATGGCATAAAAAAAAGGAGCTTTCGATTAGAAAGCTCCTTTTTATTATTAAATCAGGATTGACTACTAGTATCCTGAGTTCTTGTTTCCGTTGTAATAGTTATTGATTACCTCACCACTTTGAGCTGGTGCACCGCTTCCATCCCCTATAACTGGCTCAGCCATATCAAAATCATTAGCATCACAAGTTCTAAACTCTACTCTTCTGTTCATGTAGTGTGTACCATTAACGCCTCCTAAAGGGCTTTCTTCTCCACCATACATGAGCTTTAGTCTACTTCTGTCAATGCCATAGTTATCAACCAAATAGTCTATAGAAACCTTCGACCTGTTATATGACAAAACTTTATTATAGTCATTACTACTTTTGTTATCAGTGTGACCATGAGCTACAACACAAATTTCTGGGCATTTCTCTAATACTTGAGCTACGTGGTGTAAATGGCTATAGTATTCTGTCTTTATTTTTGATCTATCATTATCAAAGTGAATCATTGGCAAAAACCATTGTCCACAACCTGATGATGCATAATTGACTCCTCCTCCAGAATAAATACTTCCTGAAGCTCCGGTTGCGCCTGTTGCACCAGTTGCTCCATTAGCTCCAGGACTTGGGCTAGTACCCGATCCATAAACTCCACCTGTGTATGTATTTGAATCTGAATTGTAAGTAGCTCCACCAGTAATGGCTTCAAACTTAGAATCAATTTCTTGAATTTTACCATCTACAACTGGCGCCACTCTATCCTCCACAATCGCTGCAATTTCATCTTCAGTTTTAAAGCCTCCTTGAGCTACACCATTCTCATCAATTTCCAATCCTGGCGGTGAGTATGGCTCTAGGTCTTTGCAATCAGCAAGTCCGTCTCCATCGCTATCAAGGATAATCCCTCTTGTATCTACCGCACAACCTTCTGGAGTATCTAATTCTTGATCCAACATATCAATAACACCATCGTTATCATCATCCGTAAGATCTAACTGAGGTCTTTGCTTTAGTGATGCTATATCATCAAAGGCATTGTCCAGAGGATTTAACCAATATAATGGCTCGGTTCTCTTATCAAAATTGCCCATGTTGATACCAATAGTAATATTGGTAAAATGTGGTATATCTACGTTATTGGTTTGATCAATATTTGTTCTATACTTTTGACCATCTAAAAAGTCATTATCTGATAAGAACACTTTATGCTCAAGACCGATATTTAATCTCTTTGAAATTTTTCTTGAAATACCTGTAGAAATTGTACCTATAGCGTGGATATTTGTTTCATCACCGATTCTGAAAATACCTTTCTTTTTAGGCCCTTCAGTTTCATAAACACCATCATATACTTGCTTTAGGTTATCTTTGATTTCAATTCTTCCTGCTTGCGTATCAAATTTATTTCTATCCCAATCAACCAATGTCACCAAGTTGTCATATACTTCTCCATTTGAATCTCTTAAATCCAACATAGTTTGGTGTGAATCTAAGCCAATACCAAATGAAGCATACCAATTCCACTTATTTCTTTCTTGATGAAACAACAAGTTTCCAATATTTACAACACCTTCAAGCGATGCCGCAATATATCTTGTTTTGTGACTAAAAAACCAAGGGTTGCTTGGACTGTAACCAGCATAGATTCCTCCTGCATTTCCTTCAGGTAATAAGTTTGCTCCCGAAGGTTGAGGATCTAATCCTTTTGCTTCTCCGTAAAATAATTCTCCTTTTATAGAAAAAACGTAGTGTATAGCCTTTCTTAGGTGAAGACCTACTCCATACCCAGCTGGTAACTCTCTATCCACATCTCCATCGATAAAGAAGTGTCCTCCTTTGATACCAATTTCAATTGCGTTTTTCGGCTTAGCTGAATACTTGTATTGACCCATTCGCCACTCCTTGTTTTGGTCGGAGTTCTTGGTCATCTCATCGGTGATAGAAGCTGTTTTCCAGGTGTCGTTCATCTTTTCCTGGATGTCAGCATTTTCTTCTTCCTGGCCGATAGCAAAGGTCATAGTCATACATGCTACCGCCAAAAGGAAAATCCTTTTAGTAGTCATAGGTGTACATTTTAATACAAATCTACATTTAATATTATTTCAAACAAATTAAAATAATGTTTAATGTGTAAATAATTAATAATTAGAGGTTCAGCCTTGTTTTTAGGCTTTTCTCTAAAAGGGTGAATTTCGTTAATTGCGAAGTTAAACCTAAGTATTGGGATATCTAAGTATTATAGGAATTTTAAGTAAATAAGTAAGATATCTTACACTATTCAGCAACTTAAAATTTGAATAATTAATCAAAAATACATTAAAACTTGGAAATCAAACGATTGATACATGATATTATTTTGTAATATGTATTACATTGTATATCTTGCTTTTATATTTAAGTAAAATTTGTAATATAAAATGTATTTTCTAGAGACCTTAATGTACAACGAGCAGGTTCTAAACACTGCGAATCCAGGATCAATTTTTGAAAATTTGACCTTTTATGACCAAAATCTACACGAGATTCGAGATTTTCAAGTAGGTATTATTGGCCTAGATAAGAATAGTCTCAATGCCTTTAGAAATACTTTTTATTCATATGGAGACCATTTTCAATTACCAATGTTGGATCTTGGATTGGTTAAAAGTAGTGAAAACTTAGTTGAGAATCTTGAATTGCTTAGCAAGCAAATTTCATTGATTGTAATCGGTGGAGCGCCGCTTGATTTCTCTAATTCAACTGCAACCGTGCAGAAGGTTTTGGATGAAGGTCATAAAAACGAGCAGAAAAAATTCATTGGATATCAAAGACATTTATCACAATTGAACATTTACAATCAGATAGATGAATACCAAAATATATCACTAGGGGAGTTGAGACAAAATTCACAAATGATTGAACCTTTGATGAGGACCTGCAATAATTTATCATTTGATTTAAGTACAATAAAACAAGCTGACTTAGGAGTTGATGCTGACAATATTGTTGGCCTAACACTAGAAGAGTCATCTTTAATATGCCGTTATGCTGGCATTACTCCAAATATGCAAATAGCACACTTTCCAAATCTACAGCCACAGTTTGCCTACGGAAATATCTCAAATGAATTTGCTTCATGTGTTTCTACAATGGTTTGGTATTTCACTGAAGGTTTGTTAAATCTTAAATATGAAACTCCTAAGGAAGATGACCACATCAGTTATGTGATTAATTCTGAATACTTTGAGGAGCCACTTACATTTCTTAAAGGAGAAAGATCAGGCAGATGGTGGATGAAGTACGGCGAAGGATCTGAGTTCGTTCCTTGTGTGTATGAAGACTTTGTTCAATCAAAGGAAGGAAACATTCCGGATAGGCTTTATAAGTACTGTCTTAGCTAATCATTTTTTCTAGTCCAATTCCTCTCGATGCTTTAAGTAAAACTTTACTACCCTCTTCTATTGGGTGATGCTCGATATATTCTTTTAATGTATTCACATCGTCAAATAGCTTTACCCTTTCATCTTTAATATTTGATACTTTCTTAAATTCATTACCAACCAGCAGAGCGCGTTCAAATTCGTTTTGACACACATAATTAAGGATTGCCTTATGTTCATCAACAGAATCTTTTCCTAACTCCAACATATCTCCAAGCACTAATACTTTTACATCAGCTTTAATTCCAAAAAAGTTTTCTAAACTTAATTGCATACTTGAGGGGTTTGCATTGTACGCATCCAAGAAATACTCCACTCCATCTTTCACTAATATCTGCGATCTATTGTTAGTAGGAACATATTCTGAAATCGAACTAACTATATTTACATCTGAGACTTTAAAGTATTGTCCAATAAATATGGCTACTGCAATATTAAATAGATTGTACAATCCACTTAAGTTGGTAACCACTTCGTGTTCCTCCCATTTAAAACTTAGCCAGTTTGATTCTGTATTTAACGGGATTAAAGCAGATGGAAAATACTTATACCCTTCTTGATAACCGTCAATTTGTTTTTCTAAAACTTCGTCCTCTCCATTATAAAAGATAATTCCTTGATTGGCTTTCAAGTAATCATACATCTCAGATTTTCCTTTAATTATTCCATCGAGAGAACCAAAGCCTTCGAGATGGGCTTTTCCAATATTTGTTATCAATCCAAAATCAGGTTGAGCAATATTACATAAGTCTTTAATTTCCCCCACGTGATTAGCTCCCATTTCAATAATTCCTAATTCATGTTTTGCCTCAAGTGCTAAAATCGTTAGTGGGACACCTATGTGATTATTCAAATTGCCTTTTGTAAAATGACATTCATATTGACTTGCTAAAACCTGATATAATAGTTCTTTCGTCGTCGTTTTCCCATTACTTCCCGTTATAGCAATGATGGTTGTTTTCAATTCATTTCTATGATGAGTTGCCAACTGCTGTAGTGCTAGCAAGGAGTCTTTGACCTTTATGATACTCGCACTTTCAAAGTCCAAATTCTCGTCCACTATGACATAGCTAGCTCCTTTTTCTAGGGCTGATTTTGCAAATTTATTACCATTGAAATTTTCACCGCTCAAGGCAAAAAACATTTGGCCAGATTCAATTCTTCTTGTATCTGTGCTTATCCCTGCTGAGGTTAAAAAACATTGATAGAGTTTATCTATATCCATTCTTGTTTCAAATTAAAGCAAAAAAAAATAGTCCCTACTAAGAGCAGAGACTATTTTCGAGTAATTTATTTTCAAAGATTAATATCTTCTTTTCTTCTTATTTGAGGCTCCAAAATCATTTCCACCCATATCATCATTTCCTGTTTCTCCTCCAACTCTAATCATTGCACATCTAAAACCAAGATCTCTATCAGATTTTCCTTCTTGCTTAAATCTTCTTGCACCTGGTGACAACCAGAACAATCTATCTTCCCATGATCCGCCTTTAATAACTCTTGATTCATTACTTATCAAAGTATACTCTCCGTATCCGTATTTTACATAATCTTCTTCGTCGCCATCCTGGTAATCTCTTACATCACCTTTTCTATAGTTTTCTCTGTATCCGATGGTATCATCTTCTACCAATCTATATTGTAATCTTCCTAAACTATCTTTTTCAACAGGCTTGCCTTCTTCATCTCTTACCATTTCATCAAACTCGTTCCCTCTAAATGGGTTCAAATCATGATTTTCTGCATCGCTCAAAGTTAAACTTGTCAAAGGTCTATATACGTCTTGACACCATTCGTTTACATTTCCAGCCATATTAAAAAGACCGAAATCATTTGGAATGTATTGACTAACAGGACCTGGACCTGATGCTTTATCATTAAGAGCTCCTGCCATACCCATGTAATCTCCTCTACCTCTTTTGAAGTTAGCTAGAATTTTACCTTGATATTTATCATTTACTCTATATCTAGCAGTGTTACCATCCCAAGGGAAATATCTTCTATCCGTAATCACCTCATCAGAAGAAGCAGATTGATTTCCCTGTAGAGCTAATGCAGCATATTCCCATTCAGCTTCAGTTGGCAATCTATATTCAGGAAGTAAAATTCCATCTTCAAATCTGACAGGTCTTTCTCCACCTGTATTTAGATCTTGAAGATTTTCTCTTACACTACCCTGATATTGACCTTCTAAGTAAGCTCCTGTATTAAAGTTCTCACTATCGATTTGCTCATTTGTATTGTTGTTTAGTATTCCTCTTTTAATAAGGATACCTTCATTAACCCTATCACTTCTCCATTTGCAGAATTCTTGTGATTGAAGCCATGAAACACCTACCACCGGATAGTCATCATAACTTGGGTGACGGTAATAATTTTTAACTAATGGCTCGTTGTATGAAAGTTCTTCTCTCCAGACAAGTGTGTCAGGTAAAGCATTTCTCCAAACTTCAGGATATGCTTTGTATGTACGCTTGGTCCAGTCAACATATTCTTTCCAGTTGATGTTACTTACTTCTGTTTCGTCCATATAAAATGAAGAAACTGTTACTCTTCTAGGGATATTATTCCATTCGAATGATACATCTTCTTGAGTTGTACCCATTGTGAATGTTCCCCCTTCAATCAGTACCAAGTTTGGTCCTGTTGCTTGCCCTTCGTAATCTAGTTTCTCAAAACCACCCCATTCAGGGTTGTTATACTCCCAGCCAGTTGCAGAGGATGACTCATTTGTCCCTTTACATGCTGAAAACATTACGATTACAGATAAGAAAAATAGGATAGATTTAAAATCGTGTCTCATTTCCAAGTTTTTTGTTAATTGCCTGCCAAATATAATAAAACTAAATAAAAATACACCACAAATCATACCACTCCTAGCGGAATAACATGAAGCAATCATTTATTTTAGATTCCTGTCTTTTATTTTCCAATGTGTACAGAATTCCGATTTCGTGACTCCCTCCTGTGTTTGTTCCTAAACCCGATACAGTCAAGTCATAACTGTATGTAATTTTCAAAGGGTCAAGATTCACTCCACCAGAAAAAATCAAAGCATCTGAATTTGATAATGTATGTCGCACATAAGCCCCTAAAATAAGGCTTTTTAACTGAACATAAGCTCCTGCATTCACCTGCCAGAAGTCTGCTTGATTTGCAACTAAAAGACTTGGAGATACAAACGATGGCTTTGTCTGTTTATTGCCAATATCAAAGACATATTGATAGCCAACATGCATATTCCAAAGGATTGGTAGTCCTAATCTATTTTGATTATCAGCTGGAATGAAACCAGTGTCTGGGGTATTCATGTGTTTCAATGTCATACCGGCAAACCAGTTTTTATTGTAAACTAATAAGCCTGTAGATATGTCCAAATAGGTCTTATTGAAGCTATCCGGAGGTATTTCACTAGGGCTTCCACCTACTAAAATAGGTCCAGAGGTACTTAATTGATCACCAAAAACCAGTCTTGACCAATCTAAACGATTCTGCCCAACAGCAGTTTCAATTCCAATTTTTAGTTGGTAATCACCTTTCAACACTATTTTATACATATATGTGCCTCCGACAGTCAAATGCTGAAGCGTGCCACCACCACTTGAATCAGATATGACTGAAAGACCTACTCCACTCCTTATTTTTCTGAAATATTGGTTATACCCCAATGCTACAGATTCATATGTACCAGGTAATCCTGGCCATTGTAGTCTATAATTTCCAGAAAATTGAGCTGAAGTTGAATTTCCAGCAAAAGCTGGGTTTATTACTAATGGAGTGTTATAAAATTGGGAAAAAACCAAGTCCTGAGCTTCAACTAGGCTTAAGCAGCTGAAACAAATTACAAAGATTAGGTAAATGGTCTTCTTCAAGTCTTAAGGTTTAAGTAATTTCAAATAATATTATATCCTACAATAGAACAATTTTCTTAACGTTTCAGTAACAATAATCGAAAGTCATCATCATCTTATGAATCAATCGTTGAAACTAGCAATTTTATTTTGCGCATTTGTGATTTCTAGTATTTATAATCCCCTAGTGTCTCAGTCAAATTTGTCTACTGGAGAAATTTACAAACTTTCCATTCCCGAATCAGGCATCTACAGAATCAATTCTGCTTTTATCAACGAAAATTTTGATATAAATGGTGTCTCAATTGATCCCAAAAAAATTCAAATCTTTTGTGGAGGTGGTGGAATACTGCCAAGATTAAATTCAGAAAGTACCATAAATGACCCTCTCGAGATTCCTCTCATTGTGACTGGCGAGAATGACGGCAACTTTGATACAGGAGATGCTATATACTTTTACGCTCCAGGACCAGAAATATATGATCTAGATGGAAGCAGGCCAGAAATTAAAAAGAATATTTATTCTGAAAATAATTTTGTCTACATAAAATTCAATGAAGAACTTGGAAAGAGAATTTCAAATCAAAATTCTACAGATTCATCTAATTCTGCAAGGCAAACGACGGATAGAATTCACCGTCATGAATTAGAAAAAACTAATTTATTAGGAGCCAACGTTTCCACTCAAGGGACTGGTCAACAATGGTTTGGTGAAGCATTTGCAAATGACTGGAATCAAGATTTTTCTCAGTATTTCACTTCCGTAAATCCCATTCCTGGATCAATAAGTAAATTTTCTTCTTTTTTTGTTGGTCGCTCCAATTCCCAAACAAGAGTTCAATACGAAATTGAAGGTGATTTATATTCAGTAAACATAAGCCAATCTAATATTGGAAATGTAGAATCCATCTATGCTAGAAAAGCAACACTACAAGAAAACATAGATTTAGGCAGTTCGCCATCCATAAATATAATTTATAACTTTTCAGAAACAACCGACAAAGCATGGTTGGATTACATTCAAATAATTGCCGAAGAACAGATTAAATATGAAAACAACGAATTGCTCTTAGATTTAGAATCTATAAATGCAAATGTTGCTGGCTTTTCTCTCGATGATTTAGGAGAATTGCAATTATGGAATGTTACAGATTTCACGGATGTAAAAAATTGCAATCTTGAGAATAATGACTTTTTCTATAACACCAATGGCACTGTAAATTCATTTAGAATTTTTGATTTAACTGGAAGTTTTCCAGTGCCTGGTTTTATCTCAAAAACTGAAAATCAAAATCTGAAAAGTTTAAGCAATTTGGAATATGTTATTGTTTATCATAATGATTTCATTGATGCTGCAATAAGCCTGATGGACCATAGATCAAATGTCGATCCTATCAATACTCAGATAGTTGATATTTCATTAATTTTCAATGAATTTTCAGGAGGACGCTCTGAACCTACTGCTATTAGGGATTTTGCAAGAGTATTACAACAAACCAATCCAAACTTTAAGTACATCTGTTTGCTTGGAGATGCATCCTATGACTATAGAGGCATTGTACCAGATATACCTAAAACAAATTTTGTCCCAACCTATGAAACTAAAGAATCATTAAGCCCTATCTATGGTTTTCCTTATGATGATTTCTTTGCTTTGTTGTCGCCGAATGAAGGAGATGATTTCGTCGGAGGATTAGATTTAAATGTTGGAAGATTACCTGCAAAAACTGCAGAAGAAGCTAACAACATGGTCAACAAAATCATTCATTATGACTTATCAGAAAATCAATATAATGATTGGAAAATGAACATCCTGTTTTCAGCTGATGATGAGGATGGCAACAGACACATCGATGATGCAGATGACATTGCCTTAATGGTTTATGATAGTTCAGCTTTGTTCAATCAATTTAAAATTTACTTTGATGCATTCCTTCAAGAATCAACTCCAGGTGGAGAAAGATATCCAGCAGCTAAAGCAAAAATTAATGAAGCAATAAGCAAAGGAGTACTTGTATATAATTATTTAGGTCATGGTGGACCAAGTGGCTTGGCACAGGAAAGAGTGTTGCTAAAAGACGATGTAAGAACTTGGCAAAATCTTGATAAGCTTCCAATCATTATTACTGCAACTTGTTCTTTTACAGGCTATGACGATCCAGCTATTGTTTCAGCAGGCGAGGAAGCAATTTTAAATCCTAATGGAGGTGCTGTTGCATTATTTACAACAACAAGATCTGTTTTTGCTCAAGACAATGCCCGCCTCACAGAATCTGTTTATGAAAACATTTTTGAAAAAATCGATGGCGACTACCAGCGAATTGGAGACATAATGCGTAAAGGAAAAAATACTGGAGTCGATTCTGTTGATAACAACAGTAGAAAATTTTCATTGATTGGAGATCCTGCCATGCGACTAAATGCGCCCCAACACAATGTAGTTTTAGATGAGATAAATAACAATGCAGTTACTGAAAACTCAAGGGATACATTAAGCGCTTTAGAACAAGTAAATGTGAAAGGCCATTTATCAAATGATGCAGGTCAAGAATTAAGCTCATTCAATGGAAAAGTATTCGTGACACTGTACGATAAACCGGTTGAGGTCAAAACATTGGTTAACAATGAGGAGAGCCGTGAAAAAATATTTAACATTCAAAACAACATCCTTTTTAAAGGAAGTGCTACTGTAACTAATGGTAGGTTTGATATTGACTTTTTACTTCCAAAAGAGATCAATTTTAACTTCGGTTTTGGTAAAATCAGCATGTATGCAACTGATGGCACTTCAATGGATGCTGGAGGATATTACAAGAATATAATTATTGGAGGCTCCAATGATTCTAACATCACAGATACTGATGGTCCTGAAATGGATATATACATGAATGATCAAACATTTGTTTCTGGTGGGATCACAGCCTTAAGTCCTACTCTTTTGGTAAATCTTAAGGATGAATTTGGTATTAATATAAGCTCTACAAGCATCGGACATGATATCACCGCCGTTATTGATGACGATGAGTCGAAGGTAATTAAGCTAAATGATTGGTATAAATCCGAAACTGATAATTTCAGTGCTGGAGTAGTAAATTATCCGCTTGGGCAAATCGAGCCAGGATTGCATAAAATTCGAATAAAAGCATGGGATTTGTGTAATAATTCTACAGAAAAAGAGTTAGAGTTCAGAGTTGTTGATAAAGATTATACAACTCTCGAGCATGTTTTAAATTATCCTAACCCATTTACTACTTCTACCAACTTTAGTTTTGAGCATCAATTTGCTGGTGCATTGTTAGATATTAACGTTTCTATTTTCACTTTATCAGGAAAATTGGTAAAATCGATCTCTTCTACTCAAATGGCAGAAGGTTATCGAACTGATGACATTCATTGGGATGGAAATGACGATTTTGGTTCTAAATTGGCTAAAGGAGTCTATCTATACAAGGTAAAAGTCCAAGATCAGGCCTCAGAACTAGAAATGGAAAGCGATTTTAAAAAGCTGCTTATATTAAAATAAACTTTAATAACTTATATTTGCACTCACAATAGCATAAATAATGAATAAATTCTTTTGCATATTAATCTGTTTTCTCTTTTTAGGAGTCAATAATCCACTATCAGCTCAATTCGGAGCATTTAGTGTTGAACAAGGATGCATAGTAGATACCAATGACGAATGTCTACCAAACACAATACTAGGTGGACTACCTTTTTTAAGAATAGTGCCTGATGCAGCTGGAGGCGGTATGGGAGATACAGGAATAGCTACTGATAATGGAACCAATGCAATCCATTTCAATGGTTCTAAATTACCTTTCGTCTCCAAAGAAAGAGGTTTAGCCTTCACTTATACACCGTGGTTGACAAATATTGGACTTACCGATGTTTATTTAATTTACTTATCCGGATACATGAAAATTGATGACCGTCAATCATTTGGTGGTGGAATTAGATTCTTCTCTCTTGGAGATATCAATTTTACAGATTTACAAGGTGGTGTGACTGGACAAGGAAAACCAAGAGAATGGGAAGTAGCCTTAGGTTATTCTACCAAGCTAGCTAATAATTTCTCAGCTGGCCTTTCGGCAAAATATATGCTATCTGATTTGGCAACAGGTCAAATGGTAAATGGAGTTGAGATTACAACAGCAACTTCTTTTGCGGCAGATTTATCTTTCACTTATAATAATGAAGTTCAAGTTGGACTTTATGATAGTAGATTAAGAATCGGAGGAGCAATAACAAACATTGGCTCAAAAGTTACTTACACAAGAAACTCTGTAAGAGATTTTATTCCTACTAATCTTGGAATTGGAGCTGCATTGGAAATGGATTTTGATGAGTATAACACCATCACTTTTACATTAGATTTAAACAAGTTAATGATTCCTACTCCTATTGCTCAAACAATTAAGGAAAGCGATGGTACTGTTCTGCAAAATCCAGAATGGGACACCAATGATAATCAAGTTGCTGATTATCGTGAAGCTGGTTTATTTTCAGGAATTTTGGGAAGTTTTACGGATGCTCCAGGAGGTTTCTCAGAAGAGATGTCAGAGATAACTTACTCAATAGGAGCCGAATACTGGTATGATAAGCAATTTGCCGTAAGAGCGGGATATTTCTATGAGCACAGACTAAAAGGAAACAGACAGTTCCTAACTGTAGGAGCGGGACTAAAGTATAACGTTTTTGGATTTGATATCTCATATTTGGTGCCAACAAGTAATACAAGAAACCCACTTGACAACACCTTAAGATTTACACTTTTGTTTGATTTTGAAGTATTCTCAGGAAGTAATATTTAAGAACAGAAACAAAAACAAAAAAGGGAAGGACCAAAAGTCTTTCCCTTTTTTTATGCCTGAGTTTTTCACTCAAATAAAATGTTCCTATAAGCCGGATTCTGTCGTGCCCTATCATTTATCTGGCCGAATCATCACTGATCCAATCTAGCTACCTACCCTTCTTGGCCTGTCTAAGACAGATGGACCGAACAAGCCCATACATAAGAAACCAAGATATACATGGTATTTCAACCCACAAGGTTTATCCCAAATTAATATTGCTATCAATCTGCGTGAGCTCTTACCTCACGTTTTCAGCTTTTCCCAATATGATGCTTGCGCAAATATCAGGTAGTTTAGTTTCTGCGACACTATCTATCCATGATTCATGGTCCATCAGTTAGATGGTGTGGTGTTCTACGTTGTCCGGACTTTCCTCCCCAAAAAAATGGAGCGATAGAGTGGAACACCACAAAATTGAGCTTTTTAATACAAAGAAGTTGCTAATTATGTAAAATATTTCATATTAAAGATTTCCTTAATATATAATTTGTTTAAATTTACTTGATTATGCAAAGACGACAGATTATTTGGATATGGGCAATTTGGGTCCTAACGATGGCACTCCATCTTTATATTCAGTCTAATGCAGATTCTAAATCATTGAAAGAAGATCCAACAAGTGAAATTCTTCAATACATAAATGATCAACAAGCTTATCTGGAAAAGAAGGTGGTCCCTCAAGCTCTTTCTAATGAGAATGAAGGAATAAATCTTGGACTGAATTTGGATAATATGCTTGCAGCCCAAATGCTTTCACTATCAATTGAAATTGATGACTCTACAATCTATAGGTCGAATTCTATCAATGGGAAGAAAATTTGTAATGTACTAATTTTAGAAGGGCCAATTAAAGTAACTAGATGTGTTGGAGTCTTCGATGAGGATGGCTTCTTGAATCCGAATATAGAATCAAAGTATGGCTTAGCAAATAGATATAAAATTATTACTGAAGAACAAGTAGGCATTCCAATATTTTTTGACGACGAACAAATAGTTATTGCAGGCTCTCAAAAAGAAATGAGTGGAAAGACTATGTGGTTATTAATTCCCTTTTTCACCAGTTTGATTCTTTTATTACTTTGGCCTTTCAAATTTAAGCTAGATAAATCACCAATCCTATGGTATGCTGCAATCCTTGTCATTTTAGGATTGTACTATTTTGTTGATACTCATATTAAATTTGATTGGAAATTACCAGCTGCCATTATTGTGTTATTCTCTACCTTACATTTTTGGAGAAAAGACTACAGCTTTCAAAAACTAAACGACAGCAAGAGAGTGATACTCCATTGGGCAATAATATTGATCCCATTTGTTGTAGCAAATTTTTCTATCAAAGATTCCAATAGGTTAAATAATATTTTTGATCCTTTCAATTCCTTGAGTAAAATAACCTATGATGATATAACAATAATTGTCTCATTGGTTATTCTTATGCTAGCTCACTTGATAGGTTTGCATCAGCATTGGATTTTTCTAAAAAGTAAATTTAAAGAAGGAAATAAATATCTAATCTTATTAGGGCTTTTGGCAAGTCTACACTTTTTTAGTTTTTACTTTATCCAGCATACCTTTCCTTTGGTACCTTCTATACTTTCTATTCTTATTTACTTTCTATTGGTTGATTTATTTGCTGAGGGTAAGCAAAACCCTGTTCTCTGGGCAATCCTCTGGAATGTTTTCTTATCTATTATTATTTCAGGAGCAATCTACTATGGTGAATTTAGTAAGACACTCAAAACGATTGAAGAGAATATAAACAATGAAGTCTATGAAAAGCAAGAGAACTTTGTCAGAGTATACGACATTGAGAATATACCAGATTACTATAAAACTGAAGTAAATAAATTTGAAAATATTGGCATTCAGTCTTTTTATAAAGATTCTCAAATTCATTTTATTGAACATAAAACAAATGGAAATCTTCATGTTTTAAAGTTTCAAATTCCAGGCTTTATAAAAGCAATCACTTTATTTTCTTTTGTATTCATCATTGGAATTACTGGTTACTTCTTATTAAGCATGTTGCATAGAAAGACCAATATATTACCAAGACTATTCTATCCTGGCGAAATATATTTTTCAAGTTTTTCAAGAAGAATACAAATCAGTTATTTAATTCTGACAGTGATATCCTTTATTGGAATTGCTGCAATAACTATTATACTACTAAATAACTATTTTAAAGATAATGAAAGAGAAGGCTTGAAAAATAATTTAAACTTAATCAGTTCACAAGTAAATTATGTGGTGCGTGATAAGAATTCAACTGAGCAAGAACAAATACAAAGGATTAGCAACTTTCTTGACCAGACTCCTTTTCATCTAGAAATTTTTAACGGAAAAGGCATCAACATTCGCGATAAGCAAAATTTTATTTCTACCTCTGTGATGGGCTATCTAAATAATAATCAAGATGGTTCCTTAAGTGAACCAGTATCTGAAAATGGATTTAACTCATATCTCAATATTGACCATGATGTCTACAAGTATGCTTATATCACTGGCTTATACAAACAAGGAAAATCATCCTTAAGTATTTATGATTTTATCGCAGGTATTCTCAATGTATATGTGTTTTTATTTATCATAGCCATCACTTTTGGCTTATTTGTTTCTAAGTCAATAGTTGATCCATTATCAAGGCTAAGTAAGCAGATGAAAAAATTGAGATTGGGTAAAGAAAATGAAGAAATAAAATGGAAAGGCGAAGGAGAAGTTGCAGAGCTAATCGAAAACTACAATGCCATGGTGAGGAAATTGGAGGACAGTGCAAACTTAATCGCACACACGGAACGGGACATGGCATGGAGAGAGATGGCAAGACAGGTTGCACATGAAATTAAGAACCCACTGACTCCTATGAAACTCACACTTCAATATTTGCAAAAGCAGGTCGATAGTGGAATTATTCCTGATAAAGAAAAACTAGACAGAATTGCTTTGACCCTGCTGGAGCAAATTGAAAACTTATCAAATATTTCTGGTGCCTTTTCAAATGTTGCAAAATTGCCAAAAGCAAGCAATGAAAAAGTAGTATTAAATGAGGTCGTTGAATCAGTACATGATCTTTTCCGAAAACGTGAAGATATGTTCATACGGCTATCGGAGCCCATTAATGATCTAATTGTTTTTGCCGATAAAAATCACCTAGTTAGAATTCTAAACAACATTGTAAAAAATGCAATTGAGGCTATTCCTGAATCAAGAATGGGAGAAATAGTCATTAGTCTTTACAAGGAAGATCAGGATGCAATCATCCAAGTAAGTGACAATGGGAATGGTATTCCAAAGGAAATGCAAGGCAAGATATTTACACCAAAATTTACGACAAAAAATTCTGGTAGCGGATTGGGCTTGGCAATAGCCGCCAACATGGCTGAGTCCTTTAACGGCCGCATCTATTTTGAGACAAAAGAAGATGAAGGAACTGACTTCTTTATCCAGATACCTTTGATGCGCTTGAGCGAGAATAAAGAAGGTAATAGAGTTATATTGGATTAAACATTTTCTGTATTTTCGTGTTTCATATATAAACCTTAGATATGGATTTTTGGGCTTATTTACTTATAATTATTGCTACCTATATCGGGATGGAATTTGTAGCATGGTTTACCCATAAATATGTTATGCATGGATTTCTTTGGTCATGGCATGCAGACCACCATCTCCCCCACTTTGAAAAAGAAGGTTTCTTCGAAAAAAATGATTTATTCTTTATCGTTTTTGCCATTCCAAGTGCAGCATCATATATGCTAGGCACTTTTGCGCCTGGGATGACTTGGTTGTTATTTGTTGGTATAGGTATCTCGCTTTACGGCCTGACTTATTTCTTAATCCATGATGTTTATATCCATAAGAGATTTAAATGGTTTAGGCACCTTGATTCTAAATACAGTAGAGCCATTTTAAGAGCGCATGGTGCACATCATGCTAAAACAACCAAGGAAGATTGTGAATCATTTGGACTTTTGGTAGTAGATCGAAAATATCATAAGAAATAAGTTACTTTTCTCTGCCAGCAATAACCAAAACTATTTCCCCTTTGACAGAAGCTTTGCTTTCAAGTTGAGTGACCACTTCTTTTAAGCTACCATTGATTAACTCCTCATGTAACTTTGAAATCTCCCGTGAAAGAGATGCTTGTCTATCCTCTCCGCAAAATTCAATCAATTGATGAATTGCTTTTATAATTCGATGAGGTGATTCATAAATTACAAAGGTATCCTCAAGTCCAGCTAAAAATTTAATCCGTGTCTGCCTACCCTTTTTATGAGGTAGAAATCCTTCAAAGTGAAATCTATTGCAGGGCAAGCCTGAATTGACCAATGCAGGAACAAATGCAGTGGGACCAGGAAGACATGAAACTTTGATATTATTTTCCCTTGCGGCACGAGTCAAAAGAAATCCTGGGTCAGAAATCCCAGGTGTTCCCGCATCACTGATCAGAGCTATTTGAGTTCCAGCGTTAAGTTGAGAAATCAAGTCTTCCACGATTCTATGTTCATTGTGGACATGAAAGGATTTCATCGAAGTCTCTATTTGATATTCTTTCAGGAGCTTCCCAGAGGTTCTTGTATCCTCAGCAAGAATCAAATCCGCTTCTTTTAAAACTGAAATAGCTCTAAATGTAAAATCCTTTAAATTTCCTACAGGGGTGGGAACTATGTATAACATGAATCAAAGATACGGTTTATGAATTTCTATGGAAGATTTTGGATAAAACTTAGAAAACTGAAACCGAGTAAAATTGTGTTAAGTAAATTATAAAATTGGACTAAATGGGTCGATATAAGGGTATTTAAGATGACAGGAGCAACTATTTGGGTACTTTTTGGGTCTTTCATATACAATAGAAGCGCTAGAATTGGTTAAATTTACCATTGATAGAACAAGCATTTTCAAAATTACACATGAAGAAATTTTTCTTACCCATATTATTTTTCTTACCGTCTTTGATTTTTGCTCAAGTACCAAATGATGAATGCATGTTTGCGACACATTTGGGGGCGATAGATATTGATGTTGATTTTTGTACAACAGATGGGGAATTCGATAATATAGGAGCTACACAATCCCCACAAGTTTTACCATTTTGTTGGTTCAATGATGGTATCGATGTTTGGTTTTCTTTTGTCCCAACTGGTCCTGGAGTTTATATCCAGCTTTTTGGTGATGCCGATAATACAATGAATAATTTTGACAGCCCATCAATGGCATTATATTCAGGCACGTGTAATAATCTAACCGAATTAGGTTGCGCTTCTATTAATAGTGGTGCAAATATTATTGAACTAATATCAACACAACTTATCATTGGGGAGGTTCATTATTTAAGAGTAGCAGCAAGAAATAACAATCAAGGTGAATTTGAAATGTGCTTAAGATCTTATATCCCTACTCCTTCGCCTGAATCAGATTGTCCTCAGGCGGTTGTCTTGTGCAATAAGGACGGATTTGTAGTAGAAAATTTAGATGAGATTGGTGTTATACAAGATGAGTTGACAGGTAGTTGTGTGCCAGCTGGTGCTACAGGAGAAAGAGCTTCTGTTTGGTACACCTGGACATGCGATATTTCTGGAACTTTAGAATTTACAATTGACCCAAACAACCCAAATACCGATCAAGAAGATATAGATTTTGTTGTCTATCGTTTCCCAGATGGATTAGACAATTGCAACACAAGAGAAGCATTAAGATGTATGTTATCTGGTGAGACTGCTGGTCAAGAATCAAGTCCTTGTTATGGAGCTACCGGCCTAATGGCTGGCGACCCAGATATTTCAGAAGCTCCAGGCTGCCAGCCAGGTGATAATAATTTTGTTGCTCCAATCGATATGATTTCAGGTGAAAGTTATGGAGTGCTGATCAATAATTATAGCCAATCTGGTTTTGGATTTTCTATTGAATTTGGTGGATCTGGAACTTTCCAAGGACCTGTCGTTGATTTTGCAATTGACTCGTCCAACAATGTAGAATGTGAAAAAGAAATCACCTTTAGTAGTCTTGCCGAATCATTAGTTGGTGGTGGCATAACTGATTATTTTTGGACCTTTGGAGTTGGGGCCACTCCATCAAACACTGCCAATACGGTTGGAGATCATACAATAACTTACAATTCTTTTGGTGAAAAAATTATTTCGTTGACCGTGACCACTGAAGAAGGTTGTACTGTTACTGAAATAAAAAAGCTTTTTGTAGAACCGTGCTGTAAAGACACAACAACCTTAATGGCAGCGGCTCTTGGTGATACCATATTTTGTGCTGATCAATTAGGTACTGGAATGGCAATAGGAATATCTGGAGCACCACAATACCAATATGCCATCGATTCACCTAACGACTTTCAGCCCAACCCCAATTTCCCTGATTTGGTGCCTGGACCATACACTGTCTATGTCCAAGATATCAAAGGATGTATAGAGGAAGCTACTTTAGAAATTATTGAACCTGATGAATTTTTAGGCGTAGACATAATCACCCCAGACACCACAATCCTACTTGCCAATACTATTGATATTGAAACAATAATTACACCTTCCACAGCCGGCGTGACCATAACCTGGGAACCGACAGATGGATTAAGTTGTTCTGATTGTCCAAACCCTACTGTTACTGCAAGTGGAACTACGACCTATACTATAACTGTTCAAGATGAAGATGGATGTATTGTAAGGGAAGATATAACTATCATAACTGAGATATTTAGGCCAGTCTTTGGTCCAGAAATTTTTACGCCTGAGGGTACTGATAATCAAATATTCACTGTTGGTGTTGGACCACAGGCTCGCTCTATTAATTCACTCCGAGTTTATGATCGTTGGGGAAACCTAGTCTACGAAGGATTTGGTCTTCCAATTAATGATTTTTCTGTTGGTTGGGATGGAAGGTTTAAAGGTGAATTGGTCAATCCAGCCGTGTTTACTTGGATTGTTGAAGTTGAGTTTATTGACGATGTTATTGAATTTGTAACAGGTGATGTAACAGTTTATAGGTAAGTCTTTATCATCCAAAATTCACTCTTGAAAAACTATTTTCTATTTCTTATTGCTAGTCTAAGTATTTGTGCTTGTTCAAATACCATGGAAGAAGTTGACGCACTTTTTACTGCCAAAGATTTAAAAATAGAACAAGCTAAAGATGTAGAAATTTTCTACAGCGATTCAGCTCAGATCAAGCTCAAAATCACAGCCCCTACACTAAAGCGGTATATCCAGAAAAGTAATTCAGTTGATGAATTCCCAGACGGAGTATTGGTTGAATTTTATGATTTAAATGGCAAGATCATTTCATGGTTAAAGTCTGACTATGCAATAAGGAAAGATGAAGTGAAGAAAATATTTGTCAAGCAGAATGTCAAACTATACAATTCTAATGACGACGAGCTCAGCACTGACGAACTGATATGGGATGAGGAGACTGGAGAAATTTATACTAATAAATACGTAAGGATTGCACAGCCCAAAAGAGGAGATACACTCTTTGGTTATGGATTTATAGCCAAGCAAGAATTCCAACGTTTTCAGCTCAATAAAAAGGTCTCAGGCACAAAGTTCCTCGAACTGGATAAGGTCCTAAATAATTGATCTATTTCCGTAACTTTGGAACAACAATAACAATTCATGTTACTAGCATTTGGTATTATTATTTTTCTACTGTTTTCAGCTTTCTTTTCAGGCTCAGAAATTGCATTTGTTTCTGCCAATAGATTAGGAATAGCTGTAAAAAAAGATCAAGGATCAAGAAGGGGTCAAATCTTAGCCAATTTCTTTGAAAAACCAGACAACTTCATCAGCACAATGCTGGTCGGAAATAACATCGCTTTGGTCGCTTTTACTACACTCATGACTGAGGCTTTAAAACCACACATTGTGCCCATTCTGGACAATGGTTTGTTTGCTCTTTTGTTTTATACACTTATTACAACTGTCATTGTTTTGATTTTTGGTGAGTTTCTACCAAAGACAATATTTAGAATGTTCGCCAATAAATTACTTTACTTATTTACCTACCCTTTGGCTTTTCTAAAATGGTTGTTGGCAATACCAACGTACTTCATGACTATGCTTTCCAATTTACTTTTAAAGTATGTGGCAAGAGTACCCGTTGAAGGAGCAGAATTTGCTCTCACTAGGTTGGATTTGGAAGATTATATTCATCATTCAATTACTGATGAAAACAAAGCTAACATTGATAAAGAAATTTTGACCAATGCGCTTGGCCTCCAAAATATGAAAGTGAGAGAAGCTATGATCCCTCGTACTGAGATTGTAGCCTTAGATGTTGAAAGTTCTATAGATGAACTAATCAAAACGATTCAGGAATCTAATCACTCAAGAATATTGATTATAGATGGAGATGTCGAAAATATTGAAGGTTATATTCATCATCAACAGATCTTTAGCAATCCAAAGAGCATCAAAAAAATGATGTTGACAATTCCATATGTTCCTGAAACTATGAACATTAAGGATCTTATGTTGCAGTTTATAAATAATGAAACAAACATAGCTTGCGTAGTTGATGAATATGGTAGTACTGCAGGCATAATAACCTTGGAAGATATCCTTGAAGAAATATTTGGAGAAATTGATGATGAGCATGATGTTGAAGAATTTATAGATCATAAAATTTCAGAAAACGAATTTGTATTTTCAGGAAGATTAGAAATAGGTTTCATTAATGACAAATACAACCTTGGATTGCCAGAAGGTGAATATCAAACGCTCTCTGGGTATATAGTAATGACCTCAGGAAATATTCCTGAAACTGGAGCAATCATAGAAATGGATAACTTTAAATTTATCCTAGAACTGGTAAGTGATACAAAGATTGAGACTGTTCGATTAATCTTAGAGGAAACCGAAGAATCTGATCAGAGCATCTAGAAAATGGCTTATCATACCTACCATATTGATGGAGTCAAATCCACTAAACTTTTTGGTCAAGCTTGGGCACTGAAAAATCCAATCGCAAATGTATATTTAGTCCATGGGTTTGGTGAGCATTCTTCCAGGTACCATGCAGAAGCCTCAAGACTTAATGCAGCTGGATTTAGTGTCTATACATATGACCAGCGTGGTCATGGGCAGTCAGAGGGTCTAAGAGGCTATATCTCTTCATTTGACGAATATGTGGATGACTGTGAAGCTTTTATCAATCAAACCTGGGACGATAGTCTACCTGGCTTCATCTATGGGCACAGTGTTGGAGCTTTGGTCTCCGTCAATTTTATAATTGACAAGCAATTTAATAAAGAAAATTTTAGAGGAGTTGTGACGACCAGTGCTGCAATGAAAATAAGCAGAGACATTGCTCCACTACTCCAAAAACTTTCTGGAATCATAGGTACTATCCTTCCCAAATTACGCACTGTCAAAATAGATAGCTCTTTCATTTCCAGAGATCCTGCGGAAGTAGAAAAGTACGACACCGACCCACTAATTTTAAGAGAAGGCACACATGCAAGAACAGGCGCCGAGCTCATCAAAATAATGAAAAAGATGGGCGATAAATTTTCAAAATTTAAGCATCCTGTTTTGATCATGCATGGACAAGCAGATAAATTAATTGAACCAGAAGGATCAGAATTATTCTATAACAATGCTAGTAGTGAAGACAAAGAATTGGTTTGGTTTGAAAAAAGCTACCATGAAATCACACGTGACTACGATAAAGACAAGGTCATGAATAAGATGGTTTCTTGGTTGAAGGAGAGAGTTTAAGAAGGCTTTTGGCTTCTCAAAATCTAGACTGCCAGATTTCATACTTTCAGACTACCAGACATCCAGACTTTCAGACTACCAGACATTCAGACTTCCAGACTTTCAGACTTCCAGACTTCCAGACTTCCAGATTCCAGACTTCCAGACTTCCAGATTAAAAAATGTCTGACTGATTTTAGTTGGTTTTTTTTGTTATAAAATAGAAATGACCAGTCTTATCAATCCTAATTATAGCTGATTTAATGTGGTGTCCGCCTTTGGCGGAGAGGAAATTGGGATTTACTAGCCCAGCAACCCAAACAATTTTTCTTCAAGATGATCTGCTGTGTCCTCCCAACTAAAATCATCTACCCTTATTCTACCTTTGTCAATGAGCGTCTTGCGAAGGTTTTGATCTGTGGTAATGCTTTCTATCGCCATAGAAATATCATCTATAGAATATGGATCAACTAAGAGTGCTGCGTCGGATGCAATTTCTTTCATAGCGTTCACATTTGATGTAATCACTGGAACTCCAGAACTCATACCTTCTAGAATTGGGATACCGAATCCTTCAAATAAAGATGCAAATATTAAAGCTTCTGATGAGGCCATTATTACTTTCAATTCATCATTGATATTGTTGAGATATATTACATCTTTCGAATTGCGTATGATGTCTTCTACTTCACTGCTATTCCAAGCCATTCTTCCAATTACTAGAAATTTTAGATTTGATGAATTTGTAGATTTGTATTGATTGAATGCTTGTATCATCCTCAGAACATTCTTTCTTGGGTGAATGGCTCCAACGTATACAATGAAAGGACAAGAGTTGCTGTATTGCTTCTTAACACCCTCCTTCGTAAGCTCAGTTACAGGAATGAACCCATCAGGACAAGCATTGCCAGCTACGGAGATTTTTGATTCATCAATTTTATATTTCTCGATGATGTCTTGCTTTCCAAATTTTGAAACTGTGATAATATGATCTGCTCTTTGATGGAATTTTGGAACATTTTTTACCAAGTACTTTTGTTGGTATGCAGGAAGGTGATCAGGAAAGGTTTCAAAAACGATATCGTGACTCACCATTAAGGTGGGGACATTTGCCTTGAGCGATACATACATCTCAGGAGAGTAAAATAGATCAATCCCATATTTTCTGAAAACTCTAGGAAGTGACTGCTCAAACCACCAATACCAAAGCCAAGGATGTCTGGACTGAGGGCCAACAACTACTGGTGTAATATTATCGCTAAAAATTAAATCTCTATCGTAGGCGCGATCAAATATGAAGTAGAACTTATGCTGAGGATTTTTTCTGACCAATCGCTTTGTTGTCTCAAGAATAAATCTTGGAATTCCTTCTTTCCTTCCTGGCAACAACAGCCTCATATTGACTGCTATGTTTTTAGATTTATTCAATTTTCAGAGATTCAAATAGTTGATCGTAGTAAGTTATCTGTCTTGACCAAAGGTATTCTTTTGCTTTATTTATCAAGCTATTTTTTTGAGTTTCTTGAATTGGATTTCGGATTAATTCTTTTAGCTTGTTATGAAACTCTGCTTCACTTTCGTAAAATAAATTTTTATGTTGCTTAGTATCAAAATGCTCTGGGTATACCAAACGATTTGGCAACAAAGGTGTGGCACCCGTAAGAATCGATTCGATAATTGAAATGCCAAAAAAATCTTGATTACTTGTTACTGGCAATATGTCTGATTGATTTATCAGCTGCAGATACTCTTCTTCTGTTTCTACATACCCCCAATGAAAAATATTTGAAGAAAGTTCTTTTTGTGCTTCATTAAATATTTTAGGATAAGTTCTTGCTTTTGAGCCGAGAACAATAAGTTTAAAATCTAACTCCTCTTTGATATTTATTAATGAACGAAAAAATAATTCTGGATTTTTATCATATTCCCATCTATGATTCCACAATACTACTGGAACAGTATTTTTCTGCATTGGCAATTTGGGATCTCTAACTCCTACATTCAGAACCATTGATTCAACACTTAGCTGATTCATCTGCTCAAGAGGAGAATAATCTGGTAATCTGGATAAAAGCTTTTTAAGCGCGGCAAAAAATTCTTGTTTATGAAAATTAGAATTGAAACAAACTTGGTCAGCAGACAACATACTTTTAAATTGTATCATTCCATAATGATAATCTCTGCCTTGCTTCTTGTCTTCATCATTACTACTGGTGGGGTAAGTCAATTGATTTTCATGCATATAATATATACAAGGGATACTCCCCCAGCCTTTCGGCAAATTACTCTTTAGAAAATTCAAATCCAACATACTGGTTGCAAGGATAAGATCTGGCTTGTCGTGGTATGACTTGAGTTGATTCGCTAGCTCAATGGCTGCACCCTCCATACGCCATTTCCAATGTCTGGCTGGCAGTGAAAGTATTTCGATATCGTGTTTTGAAAAACCTTTTAATTGATCTGCCCATAGTTTGTGACTGCCTCCATAGTAAGCTTCAATTAAAAGTATTTTCATAGGAAGCTAAAGATAAAATTATCTGCTGATAAAGAGAAGTGTGCTTGCTGTATTCGCTTGGTTGGACATTTTCAAGAAGTAAGTACCTTCTGGTAAGAAGTCTACATTAATGTTCTCTTGATTTACAATTGATTTGGTTAGTAGAATTCTACCGTGTATGTCTATTAACTGGACATCAAGATGAGTGTTAGAGTTTGTAGACACTGTAAAATATTCATAAGCAGGATTAGGATGCACCTCCACTGTGAGGCCACCTAGATCAACTACTGGATCTGTCATTTCATCAATTGTTCCATCACAATCGTCATCTATTCCATTGTCTAGAATTTCTTCTGCATCAGGATTAATATTTGGATCTTCATCATCACAATCTTCTTCTATTCCAAAGCCGTCCATGTCAAGATCTGTAATTCCAAATATTCCATCACAGTTGTCATCAATTCCATTGTCTGGAATTTCTTCTGCATCTGGATTTATGTTTACATTGTTGTCATCACAATCTTCTTCTATTCCAAAGCCGTCCATGTCAAAGTCTGTTACTCCTAATATATCATCACAGTTTTCATCAATATTATTATCAGGAATTTCTTCTGCACCTGGATTGATAGCTGCATTTAAATCATCGCAATCTACTGCTATACCAAATCCATCTCCATCTAAATCTGTGATTTCTATTATTCCATCACAGTTTTCATCGATATCATTATCAATTATTTCTGTTGCGTTTGGATTTATGTTTGGATCATTGTCATCACAATCTTCTCCAATGAGAAATCCATCACCATCGGCATCTGAAACGTTTGCAATTCCATCACAATCTTCGTCGATTTCATTGTCATAAATTTCTACTGCTCCAGGGAAAATATTTACGTTTGAATCATCGCAATCCTCATTTATACCAAAGCCATCTCCATCAAGATCTGTGATTCCCAGAATCCCATTACAATCCTCGTCAATGTCGTTATCTAAAATCTCTGTAGCTGCAGGATTAATAGCTGCATTAGAGTCATCGCAATCTAAGCTAGAGTCATAACCATCTCCATCTTCATCTATGGCAAGTGCATTTGGACCATGTATAAAATAGTTTCCTAACTCATTAAAATCTGCTTCTACATAAAAATCAATGTCGCTTAGGTAATTCCCTTGAGAAGTACTAGAAACAGTTTCAATTGGATTGCCTGCAAAACTTGCAGCACAAATCGAATCTATTGAAGTAATCTTTAAGTCTTCAATTCCTTGGATACCTGGATCTAGGGTTTGCAATCGTTGGATTTCAATATTCTTAAAAAATATTCTAATTGATAATTCAGTTTCTGGCTCTACTTCTGAAACTATAGATATATTTCTTCTTAAGTATGGTCTATTAAAATCATCATATCGATCAGTAGAGGAAACAAATAAGTAGAAATCGGTTTTACCTAATACATTGCCATTTGCATTGATTGCACAAACTATTTTTCCATCATCGTCGAAAATATTTATCAAGCCATTTGTATTGCCTTCATCTTCGCTAATCTCAAGTGTACTTACCAACTGGCAAGAATTGTACTGTGTATCAGAAACTTCAGAGTTACAATCTGATCTTATCTGAGAAGGACTATTACAAGGAAATCCATTATTTTCTATCGTTATTTCAATGTTAGGGTCATTGATAAATCTGCAAATGCTTTTCACGTCACAAATCGTCAAAGCAGGATTGTTACGGATAAATATTTTATCGTCTGCGTACAGTAAATCATTCAATCCTTGAATAGAAGTTAAGGAAGGATTATTTTCTATCTGTACATCCTTTTCACTATCTGGATCATCATCTGCTATTCCATCAACATAAGTGAGACTCAAAAGATCATCTAAATTTTCTAAGGCTTCATTCTCAAATATTTCAAGCTTACCATTAACGAATTGAAGATTTGCAAGACCGGTAAGATCTTTAAGTTTTTCGGTTCTAGATATAACCAAACCACCGTTACCAATCATATCAAGAAATCCAGCAATACTGATTAATTCATCAAGGGCATTGAAGGTAAGGTCTCCTGCTGTTTCTTTAAGATTAGCGAATCCAGTAACATCAACAAGATTTGCGTTCTCTCCAATATATATTTCGTTCCCAATGTTTACATCGTTAAAGTCATCTAAGTGGACTAAAGAAATTAGTTGCGACAAGAATAAATTTCTTCCTATTGTTTCTAGACTTTCTAATTGTGAAAAATCATCTATTAATCCACACAATCTAAAGCTTAAATCATTTGTAATTTCCTTAAGCTTATTTAATCCAGCAAGGTCAGCAAGATTGTTACAGCTGAAGATATTTAGTCTTTCAATTTTCTCAAGATTCTCTAGACCGTCCATTGAAACTAGACCAGCATTAAATTCAAGTTCAAGAATGTGCAATTCTTCAAAATCTTCAAATCCTTCAAAATTTTGAAGTAGAGGACTATAAGAGATTTTAATTCTTGTAGCATCTGGCACTAGACTTTCAAGTCCTTCTACACTTTCAAATGCGCTATTAGAAGTTATCTCAATTTCGTCTGCTTCTTCGAGTCGTGTTAATCCTTCAAAGGATTTTATTTGTGGGTTATTTAAAACGCGGATTGTAGAAACATTTTCCAAACTCTCTAGACCACTAAAAGACGACAGATTCATATTATTAACCTGAAAGAATTTTAGGCTTTCTAAATTATTGAGCCCATCTAAGTCATCTATTAATCCATTATCATGAAGAACCAATGAATCAAGTGAAACAATGTGTTCAAGTCCCGCAAGACTTTGCAATGCGTTATTTTCTGATATTAGTATTGAGCCATTTATCGTAGATATATTTGATAAACTTTCAATAGAAATGATTGATGTCTCAATGATTTCTAATGTACCAGTCATTGAATTTAAAAAACTTAAGCCATTCAGATTGGTTATGCCAGTTCCTTTGACAATCAGATGACCATCATATTCAAAACACTGATTGTTATTTGCTTGAAAATTATCAATTTGTCCCTGTGTAGATAATGTAACTAAATCTGGGCATTGAGCAGACATCCCAATTGAGACAATTAGGAAATACAGGACACTTACTATGTTAGTTAAACGAAAAGACATCTATCGGTAATCTTTGTATATCCCTCTCGAGGTCTGGAAAGCATTGTGAACATTGATTTTGATCTATATTCATTGCAAAATCCTCAGTGAAGATACTATATATTTGACTTAATTTAACAAAACTATTTAACATCAGAAGGTAAACCGAAATAATGGCCTATTCGTCCTGTTTTTAAGGTACTTTTTTCACATAAACTGCTTGGAAAGACGTAAATAATACATAAAACGGTGTAATCATCAAAAGTTTAGCACCATTTGGACCATAGACTTTAGATTTGGGTGTTCTGCCATTGAGTATTTCTGGGCACCTATTTCCTTTACAACCCGCTGAGTTTCTGGGCCTACACAGATCGCATGGCAATTCTTAAGTTCGGGATTGCTTCTCAAAATAGACCTTACAGCCATGGGGCTAAAAAAGAAGATATAATCAAAGTCATTGTCCTTAATTCTGGGATTTTTAAGTATGCTTTTATAAACTTCTATGTGGTTGATTTTTGACTTAGGTTTATCACCACTTTGAGGTAGGATATTCTTTAGATTATTATTGCAAAAATAGGTGTAAGTTTTATCTAAAGACCAATCAATACTTTTGGTCAATTCAACTTCCGAACTAAATTTGGTAATCGAGAAATAGCCTAGTTGTGTCAGAAGAGAATAGGTCTGATTTCCAACACAATATATTTTTTGTTCAAACTTCTTTTGATACTTTGCAAGAATCATATTGATAGACTTGACCGCATTTACGGAAGTGAAAATCCAATCATCATTGTTCTTTATCCCTCCGATTACGTTATTAGTGTCATAACTAATTTCAAATTGTACCGCAGTGGCAATATCATATTCCAATTCTGCATCCATTAAAAGCTTTAGATGCGCGGAGGTGATATGTTTTGTAATTAGAATTTTTGCCACAGTAAAAATAATTTTAATCTAGGTTGCTCAAAAATACCTTTTTGGCACTGATAGCCAAGTATTTATGTCATTAAAAAAGACTAAGAAGCATCATAACTGCCATCAATACCATACCTAAATCCTCAATGATAGTAACGGTTGTCATAGGTAGATTAAAACCAGTACCAAGGCAGGCACATTTGATTTTGGTCTTGGACATAACCGCTTTTATTACTCCTATGCTGCTGACACCCATCACCAAAAGGGTTGCAATATTCGTAGCTATTGGCTGAAAATTAATCACATATAAAACACCTAGGACTAGCTCTACAAATGGATAGATGTACGCCCACATTTTCCAGCGGCCTGCGACAATATCATACGATTGGTAAGCTTCAGCAAAGCCATCTAAATCTAGCAATTTGAAAAATGAAAAGCTCATAAAAAAGCCGCCCATAAAAAACCTCATACTTTGCATCCAATCAAAACTCCCATTATTGACTTGCGTTAATATTACAGTCAGTATAATAAATCCTATAACCACAATCAAAGGCCTGAATGAATATTCACTATCATCATTTACCAATGAATCAACAAGCCTATATTTCGGAAAAGGCTTTAAGGTTTCTTGGACAAACTGAGCATCTATTTTTCTCGGTCCCTTCAACAACAAAGCTCCCCTTTCTTTATCGACAATAACTTGCTCAATTTCTGATTCAGCATCAAATAACTTGGTAAGCTTTGTGACACAATTATTGCAAGTAATGCCTTCTACTGTAAATTTAGATTCAGTCATATTAGATAAATGTATTACTGGGCTTTTAAGTTTCAAAGATAGTAGACCCTTAGCTAAGACCTCAGAATTGTGAGATTATATGCCGTAATCTAGATTCTTATGTATAATATTACATTTGATATGGTGCAGGGCTAATGAGTCTTGCTTAAAAGGGAATCCGGTGAGAATCCGGAGCAGTCCCCGCTGCTGTAAGTTTTATTATACGCTTCCGCAAATATGCCACTGTCGTAAAAGATGGGAAGGCGCTGAAGTAAAACGAGCCAGAAGACCTGCCAATCAATTTTTTACTCATAAACTTCGGAGGAAAGTTTAGGTTTGATAGGATATCATCAATAGATATCCCTACCTAAGCTCTATTCCTATGTGAATAAGCAAATGCCAAGAAGAAACATATTTATAATCCTTTTTCAAATTCTATTTGTTGCAACAAATTTGTGTGCTCAAGTTGATACAAATCTCGTATTGAAGGAGATCTATCTGATAGGGGAAGCTGAAAGAAATCAAAACTATGGAGGCAAAAAACAAACAGTTTATAAGGAAGAAAACCTAAATCAGCAGCAACAAGATCTTGGTCAGATTTTAAATAGGTCCGCAGGAATTTACATCAAATCATACGGCGCAAATAGTTTGGCGACTAGTTCCATCAGAGGTGGATCGGCGGGACATACTTTACTTCTATGGAATGGAATACCACTTGTCAATCCAAGTCTAGGTTTAGTGGACTTTTCCTTAATCCCTGCTGGCCATTCAGATCAAATCTCATTGCACAAGGGAGGTAATTCAGCACTTTGGGGTTCTGGAGCAATCGGAGGTGTCATCAATATGCAGAATAATAAAGTCATTGAAAAAAATAGGGCCTCTGCTAATATGATGTTTGGCAGTTTTGGACAGGCAACTTACAATGGGAAACTAGAATACAAAAGAGGTCAGGTGAGTGGATCTACAAATATCTCTTTTAGAAAGGCCAACAATGATTTTGAATTTAAAGCAGCTGCAAATAGACCTGTCGAGAGATTGACGAATGCTGCTTTTACTAGTACAAATATTACTCAAAATTTACGATTTAAAATTGGCAACAAGCAAGACTTAACGGTTCATTATTGGTGGCAAGAATCATATAAAGAAATCCCAGCCACCATAACCCAAACCCAAAACTTATCAAATCAGGAAGATACGGCCAATCGCATATTGCTGAATTGGAGAAGACTTACTCCAAATTCAAAACTACAAGCAAAATTTGCTTTACTGGACGAACATCAATTCTATCAAGATCCATCGATTGACCTGACTAGTACCAATCAATTTGTGAGTTTAGTTTCAGAATTGAGCTATACGAAATGGATCAATAACAATCATCAAATAATAGGTGGAAGTACCTATACATCAACAGATGCGTCAACCAACGGATATCCTGTAGGACTCAAAGAAAATAAACTCGGCCTCTGGGCTTCGTATAGAATACAATATGAAAAACTTCATTTCCAAGCTAGTATGAGAGCTGAAAATGTAGATGGAAATTGGATTCCACTAACGCCTAACTTGGGTGCTGATTACCTCATTTCTGAGCGAATAATAATTGGAGCAAAGCTTTCAAGAAATTACCGTATTGCAACTTTGAATGATAGATTTTGGAGTCCTGGAGGCAATGAAAATTTATTACCTGAAAATGGCTGGAGTCAAGAATTGAACTTGATTACCAAGCCAAAGCTATTTGACGAAAGTCAGATAAACATAGGTATATATAATAGAAGAATAAATAATTGGATTATTTGGAGTCCCGCTGAAAATCAAAACTTTTGGAAGGCTCAGAACCTAGCCGAGGTCTGGAGTCGTGGATTCGAAATAGAGAGTAAGCAGGTGGTGAAATATAAAAATATGAATTTTGGTTTGGAAAGCTTTTACAATTTTGTAAAGTCAACCAATGAGGTCGCTATTACATTACCAAAAATTGCAAAAGGAGAACAATTGGTTTATACACCAAAACATCAATTGACCAATACCCTATTTTTTGAGAGGAATTCTATTTTGCTTGCACTGAATCACATTTACAGAAGTGAAAATAAAGGCATCAACGAAGATCTAGCTGCCTATAATTTATTAAATCTAAATTTTGAATATAAAAACTTGAGCCTGTTTAAATGTAAACTTGACTTCAATTTCGGTATCAATAATCTTTTCGGTAAACAATATTACGTGGTTGAACGAAGGCCTATGCCACTCAGAAATTTTACCATTGGAATAAAACTAAAAATCAAATAAATGAAATTATTTACTACACTACTACTGGTACATGCGATAGCTTTTTCATACAGTCAAACCGTCGCAACTTTTGAAGATCTTGAAATTGACGATGTTGGATACTTAAATGGTAGTGATCTGAGTGGGGGATTTTCCAATGGCAATATTTTCCTACCCAATAATTTTGATGTGGTATATGAAAGTTGGTTGGGCTGGGCAATTACAAATCAGACAGACACAACTACATCAGGCTTTGGAAATCAATACAGTTCGATAGTAGGCTCAGGAAATGAGGGAAGTGCAAATTATGCAACTTCGTTTTCATTTGGTCCTAACACTATCCAATTTGAAAATGAAGCGATGGGTCAGAATCCAGGAGGAGTTTTCATAACAAATAGTACATATGCGTACTTAAGTATGCTCGATGGTGATCAGTTTGCCAAAAAATTTGGAGGAGCAAGTGGCGATGATCCAGATTTCTTTCTGCTTACCATCAAAGGTCTAGTTGGTGGAGAGGAAACTCTAGATAGCATAGATTTCTATTTGGCGGACTATAGATTTCAAGACAATACGCAAGATTATATTCTTGACGAATGGATATATATTGACCTGTATGGTTTGGGGGAAGTTGACGGTCTTAGCTTTACTTTGAGCTCATCTGATAATGGACAATTTGGCATGAATACACCTGCCTTCTTTTGTATTGATGATATTAAGACTACTGATGGCCTTACGGCAAATGAAAATTTTGAAAAAAGTGGCTTAAAATTATATCCAAATCCAGTTTCTGATGTTCTATTTATTACAGATTATGAAAACTGGGTAAATTATGAAATTCATGACCTAAAAGGCAGTAAAATAGCACAAGGAAAGCTCGAAAATCAAGAAGGGCTAGAGTTAAGTGCATTACAGCAGGGACAATATATTATTGGCATTTGGAATGATGATTTCAGAGCTGTGGATTTGTTCTTCAAGGACTAGAAATTAACTACATTTGCCCGTCTAAAACCAATTAAGATCGAAAATCAAAAGAAAGGCTGGTTTCAAAGATTACAAGATAAGTGGGGAGTTACGCCTCAGAAATTAGTAATTATATTGATTGTATTTGCCTGCACTGGTACGACGATTATGTTTTTAAAAAAGCCTGTTGTTGGTCTCTTTACAGAAAATGGGGAGCAGCCGCTATTATTTACCATTCTTTACTACGTTCTTATTCTACCAATTTATAATGTATTTCTGCTGATTTATGGGTTCATATTTGGGCAATTTAAATTCTTTTGGGAGTATGAAAAAAAGATGTGGAATAGAATGACTGGAAAATCTAAAAAACAAAAAACATGAAATCTTGGGTAAATTATTCTGAGGATTCCGACTTCTCAATTTACAATATTCCATTTGGTATTTTTTCGCAGGATGGATCTTCACCTAGGATTGGATCTGCCATTGGTGATTCAGTGATTGACTTAAGAGCAGTTGCAAAACTTGGAGTTTTCGACAGCTTAAATATTTCTGCAAAAATTTGGGATGAGGATTACCTTAATACATTTATCGCTCTAGGCAAATCTGTGACAAGTAAAGTAAGAACTGTGTTGCAAAATGAATTGGCAAATGATGCTTCGATTCTAAAAGATCATCCCGAAGTATTTATTGCAATGTCGGCTGTAAAGATGCACCTCCCAGTTCAAGTTGGTGATTATACAGATTTTTATAGTAGCATTGAGCATGCAACTAATGTTGGAAAACTTTTTAGAGATCCAGAAAATGCATTACTACCAAATTGGAAGCACTTACCAGTAGGTTATCATGGGAGGGCTTCATCAATTATAGTAAGTGGTGTTGATATCCACCGTCCAAAAGGACAAACCAAGCCAGCGGATGCTGATCCTGTATATGGTCCATGTAGATTATTAGATTTTGAGCTAGAAATGGGATTCATTATTGGCAAAGATTCAAGCTTAGGAAGTTCAGTAAGTACCGAGGAAGCAAACGATTACATTTTTGGAAAGGTTCTCTTTAATGATTGGTCTGCGAGGGATATTCAAAAATGGGAGTATGTTCCACTAGGACCTTTCTTAGGAAAGAGTTTTGCGTCAAGTGTTTCTGCATGGGTTGTTACTTTGGAGGCTCTCGAGCCATTCCGAGTCGATGGGCCTACGCAAGAACCTGAAGTACTACCCTATTTGCAATACTCAGGCAAAGCTAATATTGACATAAAATTAGAGGTCTTAATACAGCCTGAAAGTGGAGAAGAAAATGTGATATCTGAATCAAATTTCAAATATATGTATTGGAATATGCAACAACAACTTGCGCACCATACAGTGAATGGTTGTAATGTAAGAGTTGGGGATCTATTGGCATCTGGAACCATAAGTGGTAAGGATGAAAAATCTTATGGATCAATGTTGGAAATTTCTCAAGCAGGGAAAAAATCGTTGACTTTAAAAGATGGTTCAGAGCGTAAATTTATAAAAGATAATGACTATGTAATCATGCGTGGTTATTCAGAAAAGGATGGTATGAGAGTTGGTTTTGGAGAACTCAAATCAAAGGTTTTACCAGCCTTATAAAGAAAAAATATGTCAGAATTTTTAAGCTTAGATCCGAATACTTTAAGTATTCCTGAAAGACATGGTTATTTGTTGTCTGCTGTTGCACCTAGGCCTATTGCCTTGGCTACTACTATTGATAAAGCTGGAAATGTAAATTTGAGCCCGTTTAGCTTTTTCAATGTTTTCAGTTCTAATCCTCCAATCATGATTTTTTCTCCTGCGAGAAGAGGAAGAGATAATACAACCAAGCACACTTTAGAAAATGTCAAGGAAGTAAAAGAGTGTACCATTAGCATCGTTAACTACCCTATGGTAGAGCAAACATCACTATCAAGTGCTGAGTATCCAAAGGAGGTCAATGAGTACAATAAGGCTGGCTTTACTGCTATTGATTCAGATGTGGTAAAAACACCTAGAGTTGCGGAATCACCGGTAAGTTTTGAATGTAAGGTGCAGGATATTATCGAACTTGGAAATGAAGGAGCTGCTGGGAATCTAGTTATATGTAGAGTTGTGAAAATTCATATCCGAAAGGAATACCTGAATGAAAAAGGAAGACTTGATACTCAGAAACTAGATTTAGTAGGAAGGATGGGCGATATTTATTACAACAGGGCAAGTGGAGATGCGCTCTTTGAAATACCGAAACCGCTGGCTATCCCAGGGATTGGAATTGATAGTCTTCCAGATCACATAAAAAATAGCGAAATATTGACTGCCAATGAATTGGCACGATTGGCAAGCGTTGATTCTTTTCCTCCTGAAGATGAACTTTTCAAATCAAAATCCTCTGCTGAATTTAGAAGTTTGGTAAAAGATTATGGAGATGATAAAGACCAGTTTATTTCGTCTGTCCACTATAAGGCAAAAGACATGTTAGGTTCAGGAAAAACGAAAGAAGCTTTAGCGTTTCTGTTTTCTATAATTACAGACTAGTTATCTATTTTCTTGTTTTTAAACAATGGTTGATCAAAGGTATAGGACATTCCTGTAAACCAGAGAAAGTTTGTATATACGTCTTCTAGATCATAGAAGTCCTCTTTGCTTAAGAAAGCAGTAAGAGTTAGGTTTTTATTGGCCTTAAAATTAAAACCAAATTCTGTCCTAAGTCTTTCAAAGTAGTTGACCCCATTTAATCTAAAGAAAGGTTCTGCACCGATAAATGGTTGAATAAAACAATTATCAAAAATGTATCCAAGGACAAAGCGATATCTCAAAAAATCTCTATCTATTCTGTCATTGATATCAAGTCCCCAATGATATCTTAATCTTTGGCTAAGATTAAGGGAAATTTCTGGTGTTGGAATTTTGTGATCAATATCAAACCATATAAACTGTCTCATTTTTTCATTCGGAATAAACCAAGTTCTTCCTAGTACTCCCAAAGTCACACCGTGACCAATTGGTCGTTTTATTTTATAATCGATCATTGCATTTTGAAGATTAGTAAAATTTTGATTTAATCTAATTTTGGGAAGTATGTCCATTTTCCACTTGTCATCAATAGCAAATGAATATTTATTATAAGACCAATTTATATGGTCATCTTCTCCTTGTCCAAAGCAAGCTATTTTTGTAAGAAGAAAAATACAGAGGACTAAGCGCTTCATGCGATAATTTTAAAATAATATATTAAATTATATTATATATGTAAGTAATTACAGCTAACTTTACATTCAAACAATTAAGATTTGGATCACAAGGTAGCTGAAATTCATAAGGAACGAATTTACTATAAGACAATTAAATCGGCAAAAGAAAGCTCTTTAATTTCTGTTAACGATAATATACTAGTGGTCTGTGCTGGACATCAAGATAAACGGATCTTGGAAAGTCAAGGGTTTAAAAACGTCACCATATCTAACTTGGATGAAAGGTTGGACAATGATGAATTTGCACCTTATCAATATAGTTATCAGAATGCTGAGGATTTAAGTTATGGAGACGATGCATTTGATTGGGTGATTGTCCATGCGGGTCTCCATCATTGCTATCGACCACATAGAGCTTTATTGGAAATGTTGAGAGTTGGCAAAAAGGGCGCTATTGTTTTTGAGGCAAGAGACAGTTCGATTATGAGAATTGGAAAAAAATATAACCTAGTTCCGACCTATGAAATTGAAGCGGTCATTGGAAACGATTTGAAATACGGTGGAGTGGCAAATAGTTCAATCCCTAATTATATTTATAGATGGAAAGAAAGGGAGATTGAAAGTATTCTAAATGCATATTTTCCTAACTTTCAAGATAACAAGGTTCACTATTTTTATAATCTAAGACTACCGACTAAAAGAATCTCAATAGTAAATTCGCCAATAAAAAGAATGGCTATGCATGCGTTCTTAATTCCACTAAGAATCCTTTGCGCTATCTTTCCAAAACAATCAAATGAGTTCTGTTTCATCATGAAAAAAGGAACTCAACTTCATAGTTGGTTAAAAGTAGAAAATGGTGCAGTAGTAATAAATCCTGATGTCATTAAAAAAGACTTTAATCTTGATAAATCATTTTGATAAAAAAAAGCCTAGAACAAATTCTAGGCTTTCATTTCACATATCAACTTATCACTATTCTTTAGACAATTTATTTTATGTTGATGTCACCATCAAAGACATTAAGTTTCACCTTCAGACTATTTTCATTGGGATCCCTAACTTCACAATCAATGTCATAAGATTGATCACCGTTATCCTGTTTTCCCTTTTTACATTCATCAGGAAAAATCAAGGTTGAATATCTTAGGTCTGCATCTAGAAAGTAAGATACGTCCGCTGGAATAGGAAGATAGAGATCGGTATACTTTCCTTCAAGTTCAATGCTTTTAACTGAGGGGCCAACAATTTTTATGTTATAATTATCTTGAAAAGACGCAAGTACCTTGAACGAACCTTCCAATTTATCAATATCGATTTCTGAGTACTTAGTATTTCTTCCATCTAAATCTATTACATTGCCAACAGTTAAAACATCATCGAATAACTCTAAGTTTACAGATTTAATATCGCCCAACTTAAATTCACTATACTTAGAATCCAATGTTAGTTTATTTCCATTTCCTGCCTTGGCTTCACAATCAAAAAACTCTAAATCTGCTTCATCAAAGCTACCAGCAAAAATTTCTGAGTATTTTGCGTCAATGTCCATGTTGTTGCTTATGTTTCCAAATTTAACCACATCATCAAAACTATTCATATCGCAATTTTCAACATCTTGAAATTCCAAATCAGAGTACTTTACATTTAAGTTTAAGTCTTTTACATTCTTCACTTTTGAATCACAATCAAATAAGTTGAAATCTCCATCTTGGATATTCCCTATATTGATCTCTCCATATTTATTATCTAAATCTAAATCGCCATTGATGTCTCCACCGATAAAATCACTTGAAAATAATTCAGCATCTACATCAAAATTAAATTTATCATAGCTGACCTTATCATATCGGTTATAGATACTGAGGTTTCCTATCTCCGGCAGATAAACTACAAATGAAACTTCTATTTTTTCAATATCTTTTGCCTCGGTTCCATCTTTAAAAGTAATGGTGTTTTTATCGACAAACCATGATTTGCTTTGCACCCAAGATTTTACATTGTCTTCTGCAACAACATCTATCGTGCCTCCACTTTCTGTTACCATCAATTGAAATTGATCAAAGACTTTTTTGATTTCAGCTTCCGATTCGCCTTCAACTAAAACAGATGCCTCAAATCTAGCTTCTGTTCCAGACGTATTCTTAAACTCAATTGATCCACAATTATTCTTAACCTTCAGATGGGTTGCTGCACTTACAGTAACTGCTTCAGAATAAGTTTTTGATTTTTCAATATCGCCTTTAAAACCCATTAAGAGGATTGAGGAAAGTACTACGCCAAATATTCTAGTATATTTTTTTATCGAATGTTTCATTTTCTTTCTTTTTTTCTGTTTCCATTAAAATCAGCTCTAAGATTCGAGCCTTACTTTCATAATATTGTAGCATGCTTTTTACCATTTTTTCCTTGTTGACACTTTTTGAAAAGTCTCCTATTACAATTTTTTCAATCTCATCAAGCCCATCTAATTCTCTTTTAAAATCTCCAAATTCATCGAGATTGATATTTTTTTCTCTTACTTGTTGTTCTTTGGCACTCACAAATTTTATCATCTCATCTCTTTTCGATTCTTGCTCATTTGTCAGTCCTGCAAGTGTTTCAAAATTGCTATTCTGATTATAGATCGTATAAGTGTATAGGCTTGCTAAGCCAATCAATAAGCAGATTGAGCAGATTGCAATAATTTTCCATATCGAGTTATTATATTGAGTTTTAGATTCAATTTTAGCCCAAACAAATTCTTGATTAAACTCCTCTACGGAGTCAAACTCACCTCTATTATTTTCTACAAATCTTTCTAGTTCATCTTTGTTCATGAATTATCGATTTAAGCTCTTTTCGTAATAAAATCTTTCCTCTGTTGTATTGCGACTTTGAGGTTGATTCTGTGATTTCCAAAATTTCGGCAATCTCACTATGCCGATAACCTTCAAACAAGTACAGATTGACAATCACCCTACTTCCCTCAGGAAGTTTTTTTATAGCATTGTGAATTAGTTTTACATCTAGGTTAAAACTTTGAGTGTGCTCTTCCACATAGGCCCCATCTTCTAACTCTACTAAATCAAATTTTTTGTTTTTTTTCATTTGCGTCAAACTTGTATTGACACATATTCTTTTGATCCATGCACCCAAGCTTGATCTGCTTTTAAAGTTTTTTAATTCCTTAAAGACTTTAATGAAAGATTCTTGCAGTAGGTCTTGGGCTTCAGGTTTTTGTCCGACCATTCTCAGAATTGTATGATACATCGCCTGAGCATATTGGTCATACAAGCCTTTTTGGGCCCTTCTTTCCCCGTTTAAGCATTTCTGAACCAATGCTTCTTCGTTTATATTTTTGATCTTGTTTGTCACAGCCTTCTAATTTAAAGACTAAATAGAAAATGAATAGTTGGAATTTAAGCAAAAAAAAATGCCTCTAATCAAATTTATGATCGAGGCAAATTATATTCTATCGTATAATTAATATTTATCTACTAGTTATTTATTAGTGAATTGTAATCTAGGAAGTAAACTAGCTTCAATGAAAGGGAGTTCCTTTCCGGGAATTTTCCTAAACTATTAAATCCTGCTCTATAACTATACTGTATGAAATCTGAATCATTACTAATATCACTCATTGAGTTCTTCCAAATAAAGAAAATATCACTACCTGGAGCAAATCTCCATCTATACACCATATCGATATTGAAAAAATTGAGGCTTAAATCATGAAACTCCTCATAATCGGTCTCCCCCAGTCTGCCATTTTCTTCCAGAACAAAATAATCACTGTATAAAACGGAGGACCAATAATGTCTAAGACGAAAATTGACTGACATATTTTTATTGAAGGTGTACGTTGCATTTCCTTCATTTTCTACTTTAAGTATTCTCCTGCGGCCAAGAATTATATCTTCATCAGATGGGCCCCAATTGTTGACAAAGCCATGATCGTTGTTATCAAAGCTAGACTCGCCATAAAGAAATAATGAAAATCTATCAGTCAAATTAAATGTAGCGCCTATGCCTAAGCCGCCCCAATTAGCATCCCAAAAATCATGAGTACCACCGTAATAACTATTGCTGCTTAGAATGACCTTTTTTCGATTATCTGTGGACATATTAAATCCAATAATTGACTTTTGAGGTTTCAGGAAATATCGACCAGCTCTTCTAGGTTCGTAATATTCTTTTTCGGTTGTTTGTTGATAAAATCCCCAAACATTGAAATCCCAGAAGTTCTTGGAAGTTGCCCACCAATAAGCCGAAATTCTATTACCTATATAATCACTAGGATTGTACAGCCATGAATTTTCATAGTCAATTCCCACACGCATCGCGTTAAATTTGCCGAAAGGCTCAAACTTGGTATATGAAAAAGATAATTCTACTTCTCTTTCATTGGGTGCATATTGAAAACCTAAATCGTTTATATCCAGTGTGTGAGATTCCTGTTGATAGTCAATGCCATAATTAAAATTACCACTAATTTTTCCAGCACCAAAGGACAAGTTATGACCTCTCAAAGTATTGATATTTTTATCGATCAATCTTTGCTTTTCTCCGTCGACAATAAAATTAATTCGGTTTAAATGATTCGTAAATCTTTCATGGGAGGAAAATATTTTTTGACTTAGACCATAGCCCCCTTCGACATTATAACTTTGGTCTTTGTTTCTGAGATCAAATACCACGCCCGTAACGTTTGCATCGTAATCATCACCTGCACGTAATACGTTGGTATTAATCAAGCTTACATAAGAATTGTTTTTTAAATTTTGATCTACAACCATTACATTGTAATTGGTCAAAGGGCTCACTTCAACTTCTCTAGTTTTAAACTCTGCACCAACCACAGCCATGGTTTTTCCCGACACAGCATTAAAGAAACCAATACCGGTTCCTTTATTCGTTCGACCTGAAATTTTCGTTGCATTAAATAATTGAGTGACCAAAGGCTCTCTAATTACTTCCTCATTAGTATCCAAAAAATCTTCTGCACTGTGAAGAGGGCTTCCACCAATTCGTCTAGAATAAAACAAATCCCCTTTGTTGAACAACTCAGTTCCTTCAGTAAAGAATTGTCTATTTTCATTAAACTGCACCTCAAATGGAGATAAATTCAAAACTTGGTTGTCTGATTGTGCTTCTCCAAAATCTGGTATCAAGGTCATGTCCAAGGTAAATGCATCGTTCAACCCATACTTGATATCCATACCAGCATTAAAGGATCGACCCCATGAACTTTCTGGATTCACCACATCTGAACCGTCTTTCAAATTTTCTACATATCCAGCTATAAAAGGAGTGGCTTGAAATCTAATAGGAGGTTTGATATTTTTGACACCTTCCAATTGACCAGTCTGGTTTAGAAAACCAGCTATGGTTTGATCAACGGGATACCAAAAAGAAGTTTCTTGCTTTCTTGTAATTTGTTTTACAAAATTAATATCCCAAGTTTGAATTTCGGTTTCTGGAAACCTCAATGCGGCATAAGGAATTTTCATTTCTACATACCAGCCTTTATCAGTAATCAATACTTCACCATCCCATACAGCATCCCATCCAGTATCTTCACCTAAAGCCGAATACTTGGTATCAAACTGAACACCTCGAGTAGTCATTATAAATCCAACACCATTTATCCCATCCTGGTACGGACAAAATATCATTCCAAACCAATCACAATTGTATATTTCATCTCTTTCCGTTAATTGAGTGGAGATAGAATCCGGATGTCCTTTAATAAGTGCCCCAACATAAATAGCATCGTCATCATACAGAATTCTAAGCTCTGCATCCTCACTTGATGGAGCAAGAGGATCTGGATTCCTTTGAGAGAAGCCACTAGAAATTTCTGCTAAAGCCCAATCAGTTTCATCTAGGATACCATCAATTTTAATATTGACTTGAGTATTATATGCTTGAAGGGTGCGATTTTGCTGAGTTTTCTGATCATCTTGACCAAAAGAAAGGAGTGGAATCATCAAAAGCAAAATAATATTAGTTGTTTTCATCAAAACTATTACTGGTTCACAATTATCTCCGTAAGAGGTGTGAATTAGGAGATAAAACAATCGCACGAACAAAATTTTCCCACAAATTACGTCCAAAATGTTTCATTTTTTGTCAAAATCTACCAATAAACAAAAAACTCGGACAATTATGTAGCTCCGAAAGTTTTAAAAAATCAGTAAATACCTTAAAAATGCGCTATTTAGTTGATTTTAGTAGTTAATCTTATCAAATACAAATAATTACATATTAAAATATTTCTTAATGTGTTTTCCTAGCTTTATATTTGTCTCTATTCTACAGATTGAATAAGATCCCCTCCCAGAATAGTATATCCACTTAGAAAGTTCGCTTTCTAATTTTTAATTATTTAAAGAAACTAAGGATGTATTTTTCAACTTTTAATTCGGGGATAGCCAGGTTTATGTTTGCCATGGCTATTACTACACTATTTTTCACTCAATCTTTTGCCGACAACATCTATACGATGATTTGCTCAGAAGATGGTAGCACTGAGACATTTTTCTATTCAGAAGACGTTACCATGGTGGGTGCAATGACTGATTCTAGCTTTCCAAGCTATTCAGGAAGCTTCTTAACTGGTTTTTCAGGGACAGTTTGGTCCGCGACTGGTGATATAGAAGGGCCTGTTGATGGAGTAGCCGGTAGAGCTAGTATGGGTACTCTAGCCACAATCACCAGACCTTTGGTATTGATTGATTATGGACTGAATATACCATGTAATGCTACAATTACTGATGTAAATTTCAACATTACAAGAAGAAACTCAGACCTTGATAATATTCAAGATTTAGAGATTAGGTTGAGATTACCTAACTACACTTTGAGTGCAACCAATATGGCGAATGGCCAAGATTGGTTAGAAAGCACCACTGCTTGGGAAACTGTGTCATACAATGATGCTACCTGGGGCGAAGCTTTAACTGCCGACATTCTTAATGATTCTAGATTTGGTATTTGGATCATTGTCAACAAAAGCGAAAACGCAGAAGGTGCAAGAGCAGAAATTGATGCGGTTGAAATCGAAGTATGTTATGATGTTGATGGAATAGGATTCGAATCAATCGAATTAGCTGTCATAAAAGGCAACACTAACTGTGGAGAGCAAAATGGTCAAATTAATATCGTTGCGGAGAATGGAAGTGGTGATTATGAATATAGCATTGATAATGGTATGACTTGGTCAACAACTCCAACTTTTAATAATCTTGCTCCAGGATCTTACTTGGTGACAGCTAGAAACACTGATGGTACATGTCAAACAGCAACATTTAACTGTTTGGTTGGTGCAGATGATAATATTCTGCAACCAGGTGATGCCATTGTTACATGTGATCCATTTGGAAGTCCAGTAACACTAGAAGTCGAAAGGGTTCAACCTCTTAATACTTTTTATACTTCAGGATTCCAAGGTTCAGATATTTCTGACTTCATTGAACCTGCTCCTATAATGTGGACGACAACACAATTAGGAGGAGAAGTATTCAGTGTAACTTTAGACGAAGATTTAAATATTTATACTGCAACAACTTCGCTTTATAGTCCAACGACAAATTCTGCTACAGTTATTTCCATGATTGATGGTTTGACAGGAGTGGCTACTCAGATAGGTACTTTGCCAGGTAATAAAGGAATGGCTGGTATTGAGTATGATACTGACTGCGAACAATTGTTTGCGGCAAATCTTGAAGATGGTATGATCTATAGAGTTGACCCTACTTCTGGTGCAACTTTGAGTACCTTTGATCCCGGAGCAGCTGATTCAGGCGTTGCAGGATATGAGCCTTTAGGAGAAAGAATTGTTGGATTGGGATATAACCCAGCAGAACAAAGAATTTATTATTCTGTTTGGGCAAATGATCAAATAGACAATGGCAATAGAAATTCAATTAGATCAATTGCAATTGATCCTACAACATGTGATTTCTTGCCAGCAACTGATGTTCTAGAATTTGAAATTCCATTCTTATCTGAAGCTTGTGGAGATACTGATGATACATACAGTATGCCAGTAACGGATATAGAATTTAACTCTACAGGTACGACCATTCTATTAGCGGAGTCAGGAATAAATTCATCTAACTTTGTAAAAATAGCTCACAAAGCAAGAATATTAGAATACGATGGTTCTACTGGTGCATGGGCAATTGACAATACACCTTTCCCAGGAAATCCAAATGGATGTAAGTATGGCGTTGGAACTCACAATGAGGAAAACAATTCAAGAGGTGGTGTTGACTTTGCCAATGCAGGATTTGATGCTTCAGGATGTTTGACTGGGGTTGATGATTTTTTTGTTACCACAGTAGATGGTGCATTTGGAGTAAACTGTGTTGAAGGTTGTGTGTATGGATTACAATACACATCAACTGGTGGAGGTGGTCCTTTTCAATCTGTAGCATTGGACATCGGAAGAGACAACAATGATCAAAGAAAGTCAGTATATGGTGATGTCGATATGGTTCCAGGATGTTTGATTTCTGACCCAATCTTATGTCTAGAATATGATTTAGCATTATCAGTTACACTTACTACTATTGGTCCATATAATCCAGGAGATATCGTTACATACGAAATATTAGTAGAAAATCAAGGTGATATTGCTGCGACCAATGTTGATATTACTTCAAACGCACAGACTGGTCTTGTATACCAATCAAGTACGGTTGACCCTAACGTAACTGACAACTTAAATGAAACATTCCAAATAGCTTCTCTTCCAGTTGGAGGAACTCAAGTTATTGAAATGATGTATCAAATTGATCCTACTTTCACAGGAAGCACTCTAGACCTTATAGCTTTAATTACTGGTGATGATGGCGATGATATAGATAGCGATCCAGCGACAGATCAAACTGTTGATGAAGATGCAGATGGTGACCCTTATGATGATGATGAAGATATTGTATCTCTTCCAGTTACAATTTTAGACTATGATTTGTCATTGACAAAAACTTTGACAAGTGCAGGTCCTCATATTCCAGGTAATAATATCACATTTGATATCGTAGTTACCAATGAGGGAGACCTTGCGGCAAACGGAGTTATCGTAACAGACAACAGTGCTGCTGCTTTGATTTACCAATCAATGACTGCTGATGCAAATCTTACAGACAATGGAAATGAAACATTTACTATAGCTACCCTTCCTGTTGGAGGAACTCAGACTATTACAGTTACATACCAGATTGATGCAAACTTCACTGGAGCTTCTCTTAGCAACATTGCTCAGATTACAACGGATGATGGTGATGACATTGATTCTGATCCTGCTGACGATGAAACGGTAGATGAAGATGGTGACGGTGATCCATTTGACGATGATGAAGATGAAGCAACTGTACCAACTACTATCCTAGACTATGACTTATCATTGACTAAAACTTTGACAAGTGCAGGGCCACATATTCCGGGTAACAATGTAACATTTGATATCGTTGTTACCAATGAAGGTGATGTTGCAGCCAATGGAGTTGTTGTAACTGACAACAGTGCTGCTGCTTTAATTTACCAATCAATGACTGCTGATGCAAATCTTACAGACAATGGAAATGAAACATTTACTATAGCTACCCTTCCTGT
>ENA-ORXT01000552-ORXT01000552.1-marine-metagenome-genome-assembly--contig:-NODE-552-length-58433-cov-3.997001_pt1 | contig 58433 bp, 41 predicted proteins | sample MGYA00237868_ERZ511482 | MGnify/ENA metagenome assembly ERZ511482 | reverse complement strand
GCTGCAATGAAAAGTTTACATCATGAAAAAGATTTTCCCCTTCTTAGCTATTCTTCTATTTGCCTGGTGTTGTGCAGGTCCAGAGCACTACCCTGACTTTATACCAATTGACCAAAGTCCACATAATTCTGATACGATATCTTACATAAATCCGAGTACTTTTGACGTGATGTACTACACGGTCAAAGAAATTAAATCCTCTGAATTCGAACCATCAAGTTTATTTCGAGACACTATTCTGGAAGGGAATATCATACGCGAGTTTGGCATAAAGAATGATACCCTTTACCAAATTTTAGAAATCAAAAATCTTTAGTCAACTCTAATTAACTTAACTAGATTTTTTAGAAGTATAGTAAGCTACTCGGAATACAATTCCTTGACCGGAACCCACTGCTTCTTGACCCTTTCCCCTGCACCCGCGCCCCGTCGCCCTCTACCACCTCCAAAATGCGGCAGCCCTATCAATCTATCCTTCTATCAAATCTATCAATCTACTTATCCAACCACCGCAACAACAGCGGAATCAATAGCAAATCACTTAACACCGCACTAGCCAGCGTCAGACTGATCAATAATCCAATCGTCACACTCGGCGGGTGAATGCTGAAGAGCATCACCAGGAAGCCGAAGAAGAGGACGACGGAGGTGAGCACGATGGCCTTGCCGGCCTCCTTGAAGGTGACCTGGATGGCGTCGTCGATGCTCCTGCCCCGCCCGCGAGCGAGCTTGTATTTGGCGAGGAAGTGGATGGTGTCGTCCACCGCGATGCCGAAGATGATGGCGAAGACGATGCTCACGCCCGCCTCCAGCTCGATGCCCAGGTAGCCGAGCGTCGCCCCGGCAAAAAGCAGCGGCAGCACGTTGGGTACCAGGCTCACGATCAGCATTTTCCAGTTCCGGAAGAGGAGCATCATCAGCACGCAGACGATCAGGATCGCCAGCCCGAGCCCCTGCAGCAGGTTCTCGCGGATGTATTGCGAGTTCTTGTCGATGATGACGCCCGTGCCGGTGCTGCGGACCTCCACCAGCGAGGTGTCAATGTTTGCATTCACCCAGGCGTCGGTGCGGGCCAGAAAGGCCTGGGTACTGTCCGCCCCCAGGTCATTGAGGCGACTGGTGATGCGAGCCTTTTTGCCATCCTTACTCATGAGCACGTTCAGGCTCAGGGCCGGTATCTGCCGGGCGAGGCTCCGGTATTTCGCGTAGGTCCGCTCATCGGTCGGTAACTCGTAGGCGTCCGGCCGGTTGTTGTTGAACATCTGGTTGATGCTGCGGTAGATGGCCGTGATGCTGGCCGTGCTCCGCACGGCGTCAAACTCCTTCACGTAGTCCTCAATGCGGCCGATCTCGGTCATCACGTCGAAGTCGGTGATCTGCGCCGAATCCTTCGCCGTCACCGCCATCTCGAAGGGGCGGAAGCCGGCCAGCTCTTTCTCGAAGAAGAGGAAGTCCGTCGTAATCTTTTTACCGCGCGGCAGGGCCGACTCAATGCGGTTGTTCGTCGTAATCATACTGATACCGAGGGCACAGAAGACGGCGAAGAAGGCTGCACCGATCTTGATCTTGCCCGGGCTTTGCTTCGTGAAGCGGTAGGCGCGGTCCAACAACCGATCCCAGAAGGCTTGTTGCTTACCGATCTTCACGATCTGATCTACGCTTAGGTAAGATAGCAGTGCCGTCGTGAAAAAGATGACCGTGACGTAGGCGACCATCACGCCCAGTGCGGCGTTGATGCCGAAGTCACGGATTGGGTTGATCCGACTCGTAAGCAGGGTGGCGAAGCCGACGGCGGTGGTGAGCGAGGTCAAGAGCGTCGCCATGCCAATCTCCCTGATGGTAATCTTGATGGCCGTTTCCTTGTCTTTGCCCGCCCGCAGCTCATCGATGTATTTGGACATGATGTGGATCACGTCCGAGGTCCCCACAATGATCATCAGCACGGGATAGAGAGCCGCGATGGCGTTCAACTCCCGGCCCAGTAGCCCCAGCAGGCCGAGGAACAGTAGCAGCCCCAGCCCAATACTCACCAGAGAAACGAGGATGCCCAGCGGCCGCCGGAACAGTAAAAACATGATGAAAAACACCAGAATACCAGAGATAACGGCCGAGACGGATACCTCCCTCACCTGCATATCCACCATCTCTTTCTGGAAAAAGGCGGAGCCGAGGTAGTGGTAGTCTTCGAAGTCGTAGTTGGCCATCAGGCCTTCCACCCCGGCCATGAGGGCATTGCTCTTATCGATGCTCGACGGACCATCACCTTCGCCCGTCATATTGATCAGGCTCTCGGTCTTGAGCAGCACCACCAGCGCGGTCCCTCTTTCGTTGATGAGATTATTGACGAAGCGCTCGTCCTGCATAATCCGCAGGCTATCGGCTTTGTAGCGCGACGGGTCGTCCCGATGAATAGCGGGGATGGTCGTCACCGCGAAGGGCGTCTTCAATGGATAGGCGAAGGTCGTCAGGCTCTGTACCCCTTCGATATAGTCCAGGTCGCGGGCCTTCAGGGCGAAGTCGTGGGCGTTGTCCAGAAAAGTAGAGTCAAACACGCCGTTTTCCCGCTCCAGGGCTACGAGCAGGAAATTATCGTCGCCCTCAAATTCTTCGATGAATTCCAGAAAAAAGGCGAGGTCATCATCGCCCCGCGGGAAGAACTGCGAAAAGTCGAAGGTGAACTTCAGGTTGAAGCAACCATACACCGCCGCAGCACTGAAGAGGGCGAAGACGATGAGGACGGGGAGGCGGTATTTGCGCATGTTTAGTCAAGTAGTCAGAGAGTCAAATAGTCAAGCAGTCTGCGCGTCTGACGGTTCATGATACTGACCTAAGTGCTCCCGCCCGAAATGGTTGGGAAATCCTCGATTTAATGACGCGTTTTTTACGTCTGGCCGAAGTTGCCTCCGGCAACGAGTGGCGGCGAGCCTTCTCCGAAGGCAGCCGCTTGGGTAAGCTTGTCGCCGGAGGCGACTGCGTCCAAAAGGCGACTGCGTCCAACCCTTACTTATCCCCCTTCGCCGGCCGCTTCCCCTTTGGCTTCCCACCGGGTTTTCCTCCAGGCTTTCCACCCTTCGGCTTCCGCTTATACACCAGATGCATCCGACTCGTAAGCGGATTCGCCGTGTCTTCGGTGTGGCGCTCACGGTTGAGGAAAGCATCGCGGGCTACGAAGAGGGCGGCGAGGAAAGAGGCGGGGTTCGCCTCATCTTTACCCACCAGATCGTAGGCGGTGCCGTGGTCGGGGCTGGTGCGGATGGCGGGTAGCCCGGCGGTAAAGTTGACGCCCTTGCCGAAGCTGAGCGCTTTGAAGGGAATCAATCCCTGGTCGTGGTACATGGCCAGTACGGCGTCGAACTGGTTTTGCTTTCCGGCGCCGAAGAAGCCGTCAGCGGGGAACGGCCCCATGGCCAGAATGCCGGCTTCTTTGGCTTTTTCTACGGCGGGGCGGACGATCTTAATGTCCTCATCGCCAATGCGCCCATCGTCGCCGCCGTGCGGGTTAAGAGAGAGTACGGCGATGACCGGTCGGGCGAGGCCGAAGTCGGCCCGCAGGCTCTTGTCCATGATCTTCAGCTTGTCGATGATCCGTTGCTTGGTGACGGCTTTAGCGACTTCGGAAACCGGGATATGGTTCGTAACGATGCCCACGCGCAGCTCGTCGGTGACGAGGAACATGAGGCTTTCGTCAGCGCCCAGTTTTTCGGTCAGCATTTCGGTGTGGCCGGGGTAGGGGAAGGCATCTTTGGGCATCACCGATTTGTTGATCGGGGCGGTGACGAGAGCGTCTAGCTGGCCGTCTTTGAGTTCTTCCACGGCAGCTTCGAGGCTCATGGCGGCGGCGCGGCCGCCGGCTTCGGTGGCTTCGCCGGGGGTGTATTCAATGTCTTCGGGGAAGGCTTCGACGAGGTTGATCTGTCCGTCCTCAGCGTCGTCCGCCTTCGCGACAATGGTAAAGGCAAAATCAGCGGTGTCCTCGCTTTTATAGCGGCTCAGCGTCGCGGCAGAAGCGTAGATCACGGGCGTCACCAGCTCCAGGATGCCGGGGCGTGAAAGGGCCTTAATGACGACTTCGGGGCCGATGCCGTTGGGGTCGCCGATGGAGATGCCGATCTGGAGAGGATTCATTCTGCTTTATATTTACGGCACGAAGGTAGCGAGAAGTAAAACAATGTGGCGCGGACGCGGGTGCAAGGGGAGGATTTAAAAGCAGGAAAGTCCCCGGATTAGGAGCTCTGCTCCGAAAAGATGCTGCGCAGCAGCTATCCCTCTAAATAAAGTTACGAAAGCAAGTATGCCGCCAAGTCCCCTTACCTTGCGCCCCTCAATCCCACCCTCATGCACACCATCATCTTCGACATCGGCAACGTCCTCATCGGCTGGAACCCCCTCCTGCTCTACAACAAAGTCTTCGACACCCCCGAAGAAGCCGCATGGTTTGTCAAAAACATCACGCACCTGGATTGGAATGAAGAGCAGGATCGCGGCCGCCCCGTCGCCGAAGCCACCGAATTGCTCATAGCCGAGCACCCAAAATGGGAGCGCGAAATCAGAATGTACTATGGCCGTTGGACGGAACACTTCAGCGGCGCCATCCCCGGAACCGTAGAGATCCTCAAAACCCTCCACGCCGGCGGCAACTACCGCCTCCTGGCCCTCACTAACTGGAGTGCCGAATTATTCCCCTGGGCCCGCGAAAATTTCGACTTCCTCAAACTCTTCGAAGACATCATGGTCTCCGGCGAAGTGAAAATGAAAAAACCCGAAGCCGAAATTTTTCACCACCTGGCCAAAGTTTACGGCCTTGGTGATTTTTCCGGCTGCCTTTTCATTGATGATAGCCTCCGGAATTGTGAAATGGCCCGTAGCCTCGGTCTCGATACCATCCGATTCAAGGATCCTGAACAGCTTATTCGGCAACTGGAAGCCAGAGGAATAATCGTTCGCAACTAGCTCCTAGCTCCGCCTAGCCAGGGATTACTCCCCCGTTCCTTCCCAATCGTCGTTGGCCCACCGTGGCCGGGGTAAACGACTGTCTCGTCCGGCAACGGCATTAGCTTAGTTAAAATGGACCCGATCAGCGCCTCATGGTCGCAGAAGGGCAGGTCCGTCCGCCCGATGCTGCCGTCGAAGAGCACGTCTCCGGCGATGACGTAGCCCTCCGCCCGGTTCAGGAAGCAGAGGCTGCCGGGGCTGTGCCCCGGGCAGAAGAGGGCCTCGAAGTTTGCTTCGCCCAGTTTGATCTCATCTCCTTCGTTGATAAAGTAACCAGGCTTGGGGCAGGGCATCATGGGCGGCAGGCCGTAGCGGCTCAGGGCCAGCGGGGCGATCTCTATAATCTGTACTTCCAGCGGGTGAACGCCCAGCTCCAGCCCGTATTTGCTGGCAACGAAGGCATTGCCGTAGATATGGTCAAAATGGCAATGCGTGTTGATCAATTTGACCGGTTTCAGCTCCCGCGCTTCTATGGCCGCAACGAGCGCCTGTTCTTCCGCCGTAGAAAAGCAGCCGGGGTCAATGATGATGGCCTCCCGGCTATCTTCATCATAAACGATGAAGGTGTTTTCCTGAACGGGGTTGAAAGTGAAGGAGAGTATTTTGGTCATTGCTTAATTGTTGAGCTGCTGCTAAGGGTCGTAAGGTCCGCAAAAAAAATCCCCGGAACAACCTAAGTTATTCCGGGGGTAGGGAGGATAATGAGCATTCACACATTCCCTCATTCATTCATTCTCTTCCTACGAGTTCATCGAAGCGATAAACTCATCGTTGTTGGTCGTAGAGCGCATATGACCCATCAGGAACTGGAAGGCTTCTTCCGGCTTCATGTCGGCCAGGTGATTGCGGAGTACGAACATACGTTGCAGCACTTCGCGGTTCAGTAGCAGGTCGTCGCGACGTGTGCTCGACTTGGTAAAATCGATGCTTGGGTACATCCGCTTATTGGCAAGGAAGCGGTCGAGCTGGAGCTCCATGTTGCCGGTACCCTTGAATTCCTCGAAGATTACCTGGTCCATCTTGGAGCCAGTATCAATGAGAGCCGTTGCCAGGATGGTAAGCGAACCTCCACCGTCGATGTTACGTGCGGCACCGAAGAACTTCTTCGGCTTCTGAAGTGCGTTGGCTTCCACACCACCAGAGAGTACCTTGCCGGAGCTGGGCTGAACGGTGTTGTAAGCACGCGCCAGGCGCGTGATGGAGTCCAGCAGGATACAAACGTCGTGACCGGACTCGACCATGCGTTTGGCTTTTTCCAGCACGACATTGGCTACGCGAACGTGATTGTCCGCTGGCTCATCAAAAGTAGAACTAACTACTTCTGCCTTTACACTGCGCTTCATGTCCGTTACTTCCTCGGGGCGTTCATCCACGAGGAGAACAATGAGGTAGGTTTCTGGGTGGTTCTCGGCGATGGCGTTGGCCACGTCCTTCAACAGGAAGGTCTTACCGGATTTGGGCTGAGCAACGAAGAGACCACGCTGCCCCTTACCGATCGGTGTGAACAGATCGATGAGGCGCATGCCGTAGTCTTTCCCGTCGGCGCGGTTCGCCAGGGTGAATTTTTCCGTTGGGAACTGGGCGGTCAGGTAATCGAATGGCACCCGGTCGCGGATGTCCCGCGGATCAAGACCGTTAATTTTTTCTACTTCAAGCAGCGCAAAGTACTTCTCGCCTTCCTTCGGCGGCTTAACCGGGCCGCGAACGGTATCTCCGGTACGGAGGCCAAACTGCTTCACTTGCTGCGGGCTGACGTATACGTCGTCCGGGCTCGTCAGATAGTTGTAGTCGCTGCTGCGCAGGAAGCCATAACCATCGGGCATCATCTCCAGAATACCGGCAGAAGTTACCAGTCCGTCGAGCTTGAATTCCGGCTGTCGGGGCTGTCGGTTCTGGTTGCGATCTTCCCGGCTATTGCGGTTGCCACGGCTGTTGCCATTGCTACTGCTACGTTCTTCCCGTTCTTCATAGCGGCCACGGCGTTCGTAGCGGTCATTGCGGGGTTGATCGCCGGTGGCAGCGGCAGCTTCATCGCTGTTACTGTTTCGGCCACGTCCGCGTCCGCGGGGCTGGTCGTCGGAGTTGTCATCGCGTCCGCGACCGCGGCCACGGCCGTTGCTGCTACCGTCGGAGTCATCAGACTTTTCGGCCCGGGGGGAACGGCGACCACGGGGGCTTTCCTCCTGGTTGCCACTCTCTTTGTCGGCACGCGGTGAGCGGCGGCCGCGTACTGGCGCGTCCTCATCAGCACCGCCGCTTTCGCGGGCAGCCCGGGGAGAACGTCGGCCTCTGGTTGGTTTTTCGTCTTCGTCGGTCTGCTTTTCAGCGCGTCCGCGTCCACGGCCTCTGGTTGGTTTTTCGTCCTCGTCTCCGGCTTTAGCGTCGCGGCTACGACCCCGGCCCCGGGCGGGGCGGGCGGCTTTTTCGGCTGCGGCTTCTTCCTTCTTACGGGCGGCAGCAGCGGCGGTGGCGCGGCGGTTAGGGACCCGGTCAGTGTCCGAAGCCGCAGGCGGTTCGGCAGCGGCGGAAGTTCCCTGTACGGCCTGTTGGTCAAGGATTCTGAGAATCAGATCTTGCTTGTTTAGTTTCTTGTAGGACTTTAGTCCCATCGTTTCGGCCAGGTCCCGTAGTTCGGGGACGAGCATGGCCTTTAGTTGCGCTATGCTTAACATTTATATTTATATAATAACAGTAATGGGTAAAATTGGGGGGGAGTTGGTACGCAGAGAATAGATGCGCGCTGTGGGGTAGATTTGTCAGTACTTCAGGACGGGCAGCTCAGAATGAGCAACTGGGGGAAAATGTCGGGTCCGTAATTGACAAAGCAGAGGTAAATGACCGGACGCTTATCAAGAAATGATAGCTCTTTGGTCTTGCCAGCGGAGTCGCTTGCAACGCAAAAGTAGGGTTTTATTTTTTAAATCGAATAAAAACCTATGTTACCTTTGCGACAACTAACGCCACTTGCGTAAAGAAAACAGCAACTTCCGGACTAAAGTTTACTGTTGTCCGTCAGAGAAAATGACTAACGGGTTGTTTCTCATTGCTGTTTTAAACCTTCCTTTGCACCTGCACGTTCGGCAGGCTCAGTGACCACGTGCGCGCCAAGTAGTAGTCTTGTAGCTTTGTAGTCTTGTAGTGCTCGTCACGCAGGTTGCATCGTTCTATCAGACTACAAGCACTACAAAACTACAAGACTAAAAAATGCTCCTCCTCCAAACCCTCCGTGAAGAAAAAGACCGCGTCCTTACCGGACTCGCCAAACGGCAAGTAGCCGATGCGGAAGTCACCGTAGACCGAATCATTGCCCTTGATGATCGCCGTAAAGCGACCCAGACCAGCAACGACGAAAAGCTGGCCGAACGCAACACCATCTCCCGCCAGGTAGGCGAATTGATGAAGGCCGGTAAGCGCGAAGAAGGGGCCGCCCTGCGCGATCATGTCAACGAAATCAAGGAAGGAATCGCTACCGCAGAAGCGGAACTAAGCCAGATCAAAGAGGAGATGGAGGAAGCCCTGCTGACCCTGCCCAATGTGCCGCATCCACTGGTGCCGGCGGGCGTTACGGAGGAGGATAATGAAATCTTCCGCCCCTTCGATGGTGAGCTGCCCGTGCTGCCCGAGACCGCTAAGCCACATTGGGAACTGGCTGATGAGTACAAAATTTTTGACCTCGAACTTGGCGTGAAAACCACCGGCGCGGGCTTCCCCGTCTTCACGGGCCAGGGCGCACGCCTGGCACGCGGGCTCGTTAACTTTTTCCTCGACCGCAATACTGCCGCAGGCTATACGGAGTTTCAACCGCCACTGCTGGTCAACGAAGCTACCGCACGGGCTACCGGGCAGTTGCCCGACAAAGAAGGGCAGATGTATCATATTAACGGTAATGGGGATGATTTTTACCTTATCCCAACGGCCGAGGTTCCCCTGACGAATCTTTACCGAAATGTCATCCTCGATCCCGAAGACTTCCCCGTTAAGCTAACCGGTTACACCCCTTGTTTCCGCCGCGAAGCAGGGAGCTACGGCGCCCACGTCCGTGGGCTCAACCGCGTACACCAGTTTGATAAGGTTGAAGTCGTGCAACTGGTTCACCCGGATAAGAGTTACGAAATCCTGGACGAGATGGTTGCCCACATCGGTGGCCTGCTGGATGATCTCGGACTGCCCTTCCGCATCCTCCGTCTTTGTGGCGGAGACCTGGGCTTTACGAGCGCCATGACTTTTGATTTTGAGGTATGGAGTGCCGCCCAGAAACGCTGGCTGGAAGTGAGCTCTGTGAGCTGTTTTGAAACCTTCCAGAGCAACCGACTAAAACTTCGTTACCGCAGTGATAAAGGCAACGAACTGGCGCATACCCTCAATGGTTCTGCCCTTGCTCTGCCGCGCATCATCGCCGCACTGTTGGAGAACAATCAGACGGACGCAGGCATTCTTTTACCAGAAGTGCTGCACAGCTACCTGGGCATGACGATGCTGAAAAGGGGGAATTAGATTGATAGGTGTGATAGCATTTACCATCCTATCCTCCCGCAGGTGACCATGTGGCAGCACCGAACGTCTTAAGAGTACAACTGACCAAAATACCAATACATGTTCTCCGGTCCTTACGCCATTTATATTATCATCACCATGGTTTTTGGTGGCATCGGCATGCTCGTCAGCAATCGCCTGAAAAGCAAGTTCAAGTATTACGCCAAGGTACCCATGACGAACGGCATGACGGGCCACGAAGTAGCCCTGAAGATGCTGGATCACTACAATATTCGCGATGTCAACATCGTGATGGGGAAAGGTTTTCTGAGTGATCACTACAACCCGAAGACCAAGACGGTCAGCCTTAGTCCTGATGTTTATCAGGGCCGGCACGTGTCCGCTGCTGCCGTAGCGGCTCACGAATGTGGCCACGTAGTGCAGCACGCCGAAGGATACCAGTGGCTCAATTTTCGTAGTAAAATGGTACCGGTGGTACAACTGGCCGGGCGGGCGCAGGGCTTTCTGCTGATGTTCGCTATTGGTGGAGCAGCCTCTGGTTTTGGTGGTATCCTGTTTCAGATTACCGTGGCGGCTTTCGTGATCACTACGGCTTTCGCCCTCGTAACCCTGCCGGTAGAGTTTGATGCCAGTAAGCGCGCACTTGCCTGGCTGGACAATAGCAGCGTGGCTACCGGTATTCAGCACGATGGCGCTAAAGACGCGCTTTGGTGGGCTGCGATGACTTATGTCGTCTCCGCACTTTCCGCACTCACGGTACTGATCTGGCTACTGATGCGGTCTCAGAACCGCTAAGTCAGGTTTTTTTCGACTAAATCTTTACATTTGGCCCGCTACGTGCGTTTTACCAATGGGCGAAAGCTTTTTTTCGGGCGCTGAACGCAGGTGCAAGGTAGAGGCATTGAGAGCAATGCACTCTCCGCCGAATACTTTTTACCTCCTGACTTTTACCATACTAAACTACACTTGAGATGGACGAACTACTAAGCGAACAACTGGAAGAATCCAAAATGCTGATGGACGAAGCCATCGAGCACCTCGAACGGGAACTGGTCAAAGTACGTACCGGCAAAGCCAGCCCCGCCATGCTGAGCGGGCTCATGGTAAGCTACTACGGTGCTAAAACGCCGCTACAACAGGTGGCCAACGTAAGTACGGCAGACTCCCGCACGCTCACGATTCAGGCTTTTGACAAAAACGCGATGCCCGACATTGAACGGGCCATCTTCGAAGCTAACCTGGGCGTTACGCCCATGAATGATGGGGAGCTCATCCGGATCAACATTCCGCCCCTGACGACGGAGCGCCGGCAGCAACTGGCCAAACAGGTGAAGGCTTCCGGGGAGGACGCTAAAATCGTTATCCGCAATGTCCGTCGCGACGCCATGGAAGCCATCAAGAAGGAAGTCAAAGGCGGCTTCCCGGAAGACGCCGGTAAACGCAAAGAAGACGAAGTGCAGGCCTGGGTGAACGGTTACAACAAGAAGATTGAAACGATCGTCGAAACGAAAGAAGGAGAGGTGATGACGCTGTAGACTTACTCCGCCAGTGCGTTCACCAACCACATCGTTTTGGCGGGCCCCGAAAAGGAAATTCCCGAAACCTCGTAGTATTCGTTCCCTGCTAAATGCCGGCAATGAACTCTACGAGGTTTTCTTTATTTACCAAACCAATCTTTTTCCGCAGTCTGTAACGTGTTGTGTGCACACTTTCCACTGAAATGCCCATCAGGCGGGCAATGTCTTTGCTGGAAAAATTGAGCTTAATCAAAGCGCAGAGCTTTAGGTCTCCCTGGGTAAGTTTCGGAAACTTAGATTTCAGCATGGTGTAAAAATCTTTATTTACCGCAACAAACCTGGCTTCAAATTCTTCCCAGTTCTGATCGTTATTGGTAGTAGCTTTGATGGAACGAACGATCGTTTTCAGGTCGTTGGCACTCACAACATCATTGTTTCTCTCCAGTTTTTCTTTGATTCCTTCGATGAACTCGTCCCGGGCAATCAATTTCAGGGTAGAAGCGGCCAGCTCCTTGTTTTTTAGCTGTACAATTTCATTCGCTTTCTGTACTTCCAGCTCCCGTTCTTTTCTGATCATTTGCTTTTCTGCATGGTGCCGTGCCCTCACGTACTTGAAGTAAAAGAAAGCGGCCACTAAAATAAGAGCAATAGAAATGACGAGTATGGTAAGCTTCAGGAAGCTGACTTTTTCCTCGTTTTCCAGTTGGGCGATTCTTTCCTGTCGTTCTCTTTCCTGTCGGGCCTGCATTTCCTGTCGGAAGGCGTCCTGGATTTCCAGTAGCGGGCGGCTGCTCTCACTACGGCTATCAAAAAATTGGTTGTCGAGCTCGCTGTATTGTTTCAGGTTTTCGTAGGCTTCTTCGTGGCGGCCGGTGTGGAGGTATAATTTAGAGAGCCTTTCGTAGATCAAAGGCGAAAAATCGATATGAGAATTGTTAATGGAGCTTGCATTGAGCGCTTTCAGGTAGGATGTTTCACTTTCTGAAAAGTCTTCAATGGCGTAATGAGCGTCTCCCAGGTACGTGAAGACCAGGGTGAGATAACCAGGATTGTTTTTTTGAAACCAGGGAACGGTTAACTGATACCTTTTAATGGCTTCCCGGTATTCCGATTGTTGTGCCAGCGAGAAGGCAGTTTCAAAATCCAAATAGGCCTGGTTGATTATAGTCGATGTGGGGTCAAAGTAAATTAAGGTACTGTCGAGATAGCGTTGGGCGTTCCCGGGCTCATTCAATTCCCGGAAGGTAGCGGCGAAAGCGTAGTAATTGTCACTGAGAACAGAGGCAGGGGCTTCCCCACCAGCTACCCTGCGCTGATTAATGGCTAATGCCTTTTGAAAGTAGTCAATGGCCTGTTCCCGGCGCTTGTAGAAACTGTAATACCGGCCGATGTAGATGTGCACGCTTGCGCTCGCCCCGGCCAGCCCTGCCTCGTCAGCAATTAAGAGGGCTTTCCATAAGCGATCGTATGCTTCCTTGTAGTTGGCCTGGTTGCCAAAAGTTTCGGCCTGTTCAACTAAAATGCTTACGGCCTTCAGCGAATCACCAGAAGCAATCATCTCCTCATAAAGCCGGTCCAGTAGTCGTGACGATCGTGCAGGGTCCGAAAGTCTTACGGCTACGGCAGCAGCAATCTCATCGTCGATGTCGCTGTATTGTTGTTGGGCGGCCAGGGGAATAGTAAATGCCCCCACCCACAGCAACGAAAAAAGCACTGCCCAGCGAAGTGCAGCGTTGTTAAAATTGTAAGAGTGGAGCATAAAATTTAATTTTATCAACCATTGGTAAGATAGGGCAAACTTATCCAATTTCGTGGTAAGCACTTACCTTCGCCTCATGTCTACTCCCGCCAACCAAGCACAACTCTACACTCGTTCTAAAGCCTACCTCGCCGGTGAGGTGGCAATGGCCGCACCAGCGCAACACGCGGAGTTGGCTGACCTTCTTCGTTACCACGAATGGCGCTACTACGTTCAGGATGATCCGGTACTGGGTGATAAGGAGTACGATGAGCTTTACAAGATGCTTGAAGGTATTGAGGCGGCTCATCCGGAGCTGGTCAGCCCCGACAGCCCGACGCAACGCGTTGGTTCTGATCTTTCCGGAGATTCCGTCAGCGTCCCGCACCTGGTGCCGATGCTTTCCCTCGGCAATAGCTATAACGCTGAAGACCTGGCTGAATTCGATAAGCAGGTGAAGCGAATGTTGAATATGGAGGAGGCTTCGCCCCTGGCTTACGCCGTAGAACCGAAGTATGACGGCGGTACGATTGTGCTGGTTTACGAAAATGACCAGCTCGTCCGCGCCGCCACCAGGGGCAACGGCGTTCTTGGTGAGGAAATGACCCACAATGCCCGCGTCATCCGCTCCATTCCGCTTACGGCTAACTTCAGCAAATATGGCCTTCACCGGGTGGAGGTAAGGGGCGAAGTCATCATCCGTAAAGATCGCTTCGAGGCCCTGAATGCCCAACGTGAAAAAGACGGCCTTACCCTTTTTGCCAACCCCCGGAATACCGCCACCGGCGGTATGCGGATGAAGAGCCCCAAGGAGGTGGCGGACCGCCAGCTGGAAGCCTTCATCTATAGCTTTGGTTACGGGGTGGATGCCGAAGGGAACGACGCCATTCAGGCTTTTGGCACCCACACGAAAGCATTGGATGTGCTGACTGAACTCGGCTTCAAAGTACCCGCCACGGGCTTTGAGCGGGAGAGCACTCCTGACATTGCCAAAGCCGCCGCCTTCTGTAGTAAGTGGGAGGAACAACGGGAAGCTTACGCCTACGAAATTGATGGTATGGTAGTGAAGGTGGATGAGCTGGCCCTTCAGGAACGGGCCGGTTATACCAGCCATCATCCGCGTTGGGCGATTGCCTATAAATTTGCCGCAAAGCAGGCAACAACGACCCTGGAAAACGTCGAATACCAGGTTGGTAAAATTGGTACCATCACTCCGGTAGCCAAAACAACACCCGTCTCTCTGGCCGGGGTGATGATCTCCAGCGTAAGCCTGCACAACGAAGACTTTATCCGTGACAAAGACCTGCGGCTGGGCGATAAAGTATTACTTGAGAGAGCCGGTGACGTAATTCCTTACATCGTCAAACCTCTCGTCGACCTGCGCGACGGTAGCGAAACGCCCATTAAATGGCCAGCTGTTTGCCCCATCAACCAGACGGATGAGCCCGTAACCCTGGTTCGGGAGGAAGGCGAAGCCGCCTGGCGGTGCCCCAACTGCGTGTGCGGTAAGCAAAACCTGGCCCGCATCATCTTTCACGTCTCTAAAGCCGCCATGGACATTGATGGCATGGGCAAACGCTACGTTGAGCTCTTCCATGCCCGGGGCTGGATGAGCACAATCGTTGATGTATATCGCCTGCCTTACGAATGGATATCGGTACTGGATGGCTTCGGTAATAAATCAGCAGATAACTTGAAAGCCGCCGTTGAGAAGGCAAAAAAACAGCCCTTGTGGCGCTTACTCTATGGCTTCAGTATTCATCATTTCGGGAAGAAAGCCACGCAGCTGGTCGCTCAGAATATTGAGCATGCTCTTGATCTGGCTGATTGGACGGAAGAGCAATTTACCAACATCAAAGACATTGGCCCTACGGTGGCTAAAAACGTCATGGAATGGTTTGCCGTCCCGGCAAACGTTGAGATGATCAGGGAACTTGAATCCCTTGGTGTCAATGTTCGCCCCACCGATGAGGACCGCCCCGCTGCGGAAGTGACGGAAGGCCCCTTTCTGGATAAAAGTATGCTGTTTACCGGTTCTCTGCAGCAAATGTCCCGCAAGGAGGCGCAGCAGAGGGCGAAAAACGCAGGTGCAAGAATTGTTAGTGCCGTGTCCGGTAAGCTCGATATCCTCGTCGTGGGCGAAAAGCCCGGCTCCAAGCTGAAGAAAGCCGAAGCATTGGGGACGGTGAAGGTGATGACGGAAGCAGAATTTTTGGACACTTTGGGTTGAAACAAACACCCGCTAATTCATCTTTGAGCAGTCATCCTCCGCGTGCCAATGAAACATCTACGACTTTCTTTTTTTCTTGTCATCTTGCTTATTCCCGGTCGGGCTCAATCGCAGAGCCTGCTGGATAAGATCACCGGATTAATGGAGTTTAACCTCGGGAAACCTCCAAAGGATACGGCAGCTTTTCGTACTAAGGTAGTCCTCGCTCCCATCGTTTATTTTGAACCCAACACCAGCTTTGGCTTCGGCTTTGGTGCTAATCTGCTGTTTAAACCCAAAGGGGCAGGGCCGGAAACAAGGACTTCTAATATTCCCATCGGGATAAGCTATACACTGAAAAACCAGGTGTTTTTCACCTCGGGGTACACCATTTTTTTTCCTGAGGAACGATGGATCTTTCGTGGGAACCTGGATTATACCGACTTTCCCCGGGATTACTTTGGAATTGGCAACAACACCACCGAAGCGGATCAAAGCCTGATTACTTATCAGCAGTTCCTCCTGGAGCCACTGCTGCTGCGGCAGGCGTGGCCTAAACTCTTTATTGGCGGAGGCTTCCGTTACAATACTTTTTACAATACGGAGCTGGTGGAAGCCACCGAAAACTTGCCGGAAGGTGCCAGTTTGCAAGACAGTCTTGGCAGTACGAGTGCAGGATTAGAGTTCGCTGCTTCCTACGATAGCCGGGACAATGTACTGAACGCCCACGAGGGAACCCTGATCGAGTTTACCCAAGGATTTTATGGTAAGGCAGCGGGAGGTACGAGTTCTTTTCGCCTGTCTAAAGTAGACCTGCGGGGGTACCGGCAAACCAGCCCCAAAGGCGTCGTGGCCATCAATCTCTTCGCTCGCTACGCTGTAGACGATGCCCCGGTGCGTGAACTAAGTGAACTGGGAGGAGATTTTTTGTTGCGCGGTTTTCAGGAAGGACGTTTTCGGGACAGACTGGCCGTATTCGCTCAGGCAGAATACCGTTGGCAGACCTGGAGAAGTGTTGGTTTCGTTTTCTTTGGCGGTGCCGGGCAAGTCGCCAACGGCCCTCCGGAGCTGGGGCTGGACCAGTTACGGTACTCATTAGGTACCGGCTTGCGGGTGACGATCATCCCGAGTGAGAACGTCAACCTGCGGTTGGATTATGCCTTCGGCATGGGCTTAAGCTCCGGGAGTGGTTTTTATCTGGGGCTTGGAGAAGCTTTTTGAAGTAACGAGAAATTTACCCTTCGGCATTCGCCAGTAGAACCTCTAATTCGTCTTCCCGTAATTCCCTTAATTCACCCACTGGCTGATCATCCAGCCGAACGTTCATGATGCGGATTCGCTTCAGCGTCCGGACCTCATAGTCGAGGTATTCACACATCCGGCGAATCTGACGATTCAATCCCTGGGTAAGGATAATGCGAAAGACCTTCGGGCCGATTTTTTCTACTTCGCAGCGTTTGGTGACGGTGTCCAGAATTGGGATGCCGGAAGACATTTTGCGGACAAAATCCCGGTTGATGGCGCGATCTACGGTAACGATGTACTCCTTATCGTGGGCGTTTTCTACCCGGAGGATTTTGTTGACGATGTCTCCGTCGTTGGTGAGTAGCAGTAAACCGGTAGAGGGCTTGTCTAAACGGCCAATGGGGAAAATGCGCTGTGGATACTTCAGATAATCGATGATGTTCGTCTTGTCCCGGCGATCGGTCGTGCAGGTTATCCCGGCGGGCTTGTTGAGGGCCAGGTAGACCGGGGCGGGTTTGGTGCTAATGACCTTTCCGTCAACGGTCACCTTGTCTCCGGGGGAGACGCGGTTACCGCGGCGGGCGGTTGCTCCGTTTAGTTGGACGCGCCCGGCGTCGAGCATCCGGTCGGCTTCCCGGCGGGAGCAGAGGCCGGTGGAAGAGATGAATTTGTTGATGGAGATGGAATCGTCTTGGGCCATTGGGCAAAGGTAGTCTTGTAGTTCGGTAGTCTGGTAGGCTGCCGCGCTTCGTAGGTGGCAATGTGTGACATGCGTGGGATATTGCCTCCAACGCCTCCAACGCCTCCAACGCCTCCAACGCCTCCAACGTCTCCAACGTGCGGAGCCTACAAGACCACCGAACTATAAGACTAATAATAGCCCTTTGCTTACAACTTACGTACTTTACCCTGCGTTGTAACCCGACGTCACACATCAGCCACCATCCACGAAGATTTAGTTACGTTTTGACTGCCGACGAATTACATGATCTGCTTCAACCGGAGAGCCCGCTGGAAGCGAGCTTTCTGGAAGACGCGGAATTTCGCCGCGGCCTCGTCTGGGGTCTGCCTCGTTTCGGCCACCCTGAAGGAACGATTTGGGCGCATATTATTGAGGTCAACGAAAACATCAACCGGCTGCCCATCGACCCTGAAACCCGCGCTTACCTGCGCATCATCTGCTGGGTACACGATACCTTTAAACACATCGAAGACAAAAGCTCTCCCCGGGACTGGACAAAGCACCACGGAGTGTATGCCCGTAACTTCCTCGCCCGGTTTCTTGATGATGAGAGGTTCCTCAACGTTGTTGAACTGCACGACGAGGCCTACTACTGCTGGCGATTGGCCCACCTGTACAACCAGCGGGAAGAGTGCGAGGAACGGCTGAAAATGCTGCGGGAAAAAGTTGGCGCCTACTGGCAGATGTATTACCTCTTTTTTAAATGTGATACCAGTACCGGCGACAAAAACCCCGCTCCGCTCATCTGGTTTGAATCCACAATGGAGGATATCGAAGTAATGGACTTTGTTGATGACATGGAAGTGCTGACGGAGGGGTAGTCCGTTTTCAACATCCACCTTTCCCGATTGGGTATATCTTTGCCCCTGCATGCGTCTTTCATCATTCCTTTTACTGCTGACTTTCGCTTACGTGGCGTTTGTACTCTTCGCCCACCTGGATGATCACCAGCTGGAGATATATGACGAAGCCCGCCGCAGCGTCAATGCAATAGAAATGGCCCGGGGCGAAAGCCATCTGCTCGTACCTACCTACGCTGGTGAAGCGGACCATTGGGGCACTAAGCCACCGTTGCTGGTCTGGTGCCAGGCCTTCTGGGTCAAACTACTGGGTCCCGGAGAGGTGCCCATCCGGCTTCCGTCCGTACTGGCAACGCTTGCACTTTTTGGCTTGTTTACCTGGTGGGGGCGTAAAGACTGGGGAAGCCCGCTCGTGGGAGCGCTGGCGGTGCTGGTGCTGGTTAGTAACTGGCACTTTATGGGCAATCACGGTGCTCGTTCCGGAGACTTTGACGCGCTGCTCATTCTCTTTCAAATGGCCCAAATTATTTGTTTCTACCGCTGGGTAGACAGTAATAAAACGAAGTGGCTCTGGCTTGCTGGCCTGGCAGTAGCTCTGGCGGGCTGGACGAAAGGTGTGGCTGGTGGATTCGTCCTTCCCGGCGTCGGCCTCTGGTTGTTGCTCTTCGCCGAAGGACGTCGTAAGCTGCTTGACCCTAAATTATACGGCATCATTGGCGCCGGTATCTTAGTTGCCGTCAGCTACTATTTCCTGCGGGAGCGTGTTGACCCCGGCTACCTGCAGCTGGTAGCGGAGAACGAATTGGGCGGGCGCTTTAACCAGGCCACCGAAGGGCACGGCCACCCCTGGTATTTTTATTTCGCGAGCCTGATCAAAGATCCGGCCGGAGGCATTTTCTTCAGCCTGCTGCTGCCCGCAGCAGCATTCAGCTGGTACCGGCCGAAGCTCCGTAAAGCCGCTATGCTCTGCCTGCTGGCGGGGCTGGGCGCACTGCTGGTGGTTTCTGTTTCTGCCACCAAACTTTACTGGTACCAGAGCCCCGCACTGCCGCTGTTGGCCATGCTCGCCGGAGGGTTCCTGTATCATCTGGCGAAGTTGGTCGCGGATAATACGCCGGGAACCGCTGGCCGCTGGGTGGGGGCAGCGCTGCTGGCCGGACTCTTCATTTATCCCATGGGTAAGATTGTCGAGCGGGTGCTACACCCCCGGGAATACGTCGAAACCCGCTACAGTAAAGTTCCTTTCAGGGATTTTATGCGGCTGGAAGACCGGGTGCAAGCTCCCTACACAATTGTCACCAAAAATTACAACCCCAACGCCCGGTTCTACGTCGAACGGGCCCGCCACGCCGGGCAGGCGGTAATGCTCAAACAGGTAGGAACCATTAACCCTCCGGTAGTGGTTACCCAGCGTCCACCAGCTACTTTTAGGGTAGACGAACGCGTCGTCATCTGCCACACCGAAACCTGGAAATACTTATTTGACCGCTTTGAGCTGGAAGTGGAGTTCAGTAACGGGCCCTGTAAACTGGTGACACTGACGGGGGTGAGGTAATGGAGAGTGAGTTTTATACACTACCGGTATTTTATCAGCACCTACACTTGTACTTCGACTTCGCTGAGCAACCCCGCCCCTGCGCCTAACAACCTCTTAAATTAGATTTTATCTAAATAACATTGCTTAATCAACAAGCAAACACTATACTGGCTTAGAAGCCTACGATGTCGTAACTTTGCGGCAAAGTTGAAAATATTGTGGGCACGCGGTATTTTTCAACGACTATTTCGGCCAGATTCGGCTACTCATTCTTGATTTAACGCCGCCACGCGTATGAGATCTACCAAGCGACTTGCCAGCTACCTGTTTTTGATGCTGTTGGTCAACCTCACATTTCAATCCCAGGCTTCTGCTAACGGTGGGAATATTCTGTTTTATGGCCTTGCTGCCGTTGCGGTACTCATCTTCTTTTTTATCGTGATCAGCGTCGCGGATAACTTCATGGTTATCGAGTCGAACGAATCGGGTATTAACGGTGATAAGGTAAACATGGGGCTTTACCCCAAGCTGAGCGAGCTGTTTAGTAAAAGCAAGCCGGCCTACCTGGAAAACGAACACGTTTATACCCTTAACAAAGGTTACGACATCCCACTGGAGGGAGCACCCGTCGATAGCGTGGTTGCTAACTCTGGCGCCACCCGCTTTGCTGCTATGCCACCCGACTTCATCGGTCTGATGCCAATCCCGGCACTTGAAGTAGCCGTTGGTGATTCGGTGAAGGCTGGTGACATTGTCTTTTACGACAAGAAGAAAAGCAGTATCAAATTTGCTGCTCCCGTAAGCGGAGAGGTCATTGAAGTGAACCGTGGGCTTAAGCGCTCCATCGCCAGTATTGTTATTCTGGCGGATAAAGATCAGACGAGCCGCTCCTACGACATCCCCGCTGCGGACGCAAGCCGGGAAGACCTGGTGAGCTTCCTGCTCGAAAGTGGTGTTTGGCCCGGTATCCGCCAGCGCCCTTACAACGAAGTGGCTGATCCGGAAGTAACCCCCCGTGATATTTTCATCTCTACTTTTAATACGGCTCCGATGGCAGCGGACCTGGACCTGGCCATCGCCGGCCGCGAAGGCGTCTTCCAGGCTGGTGTGGACACACTGCGCCGCCTGACGGATGGTTTCGTTTACCTTGGCCTCAACGGACGCAAGGACAGCGCCAGCCCCTACGCTGGCATCACCGGCGCGGAGAAGCGCTATTTCCGTGGAGCGCACCCGGCTGGTAACGTTGGCGTACAGATGCACCACATTCACCCCGTAGGTAACGGTGAGAACACGGTTTGGACGCTTGACGTTAATACTGTACTCCTCCTCGGTGAAGTAATGAAGAACGGTCGCTACAACAGCGAACGCGTTGTGGCACTCAGCGGTGCCCCACTGGATGTACCCCGCCACGTGAAGACTTATGCAGGTGCCAACCTTGGCGAACTGCTGAAGGGTAATGCACTCGATAATGTTCGTGTCATCAGCGGTGACGTACTTACCGGCAATGCAGTAGGTACTGACGGCTACCTGGGCTTCTTCGACACTCAGGTAAGCGTGCTGGAAGAAGGCAACGAAGCTGAAATCTTTGGCTGGTTGCTGCCACTGAAGCCCCGGGCTTCCGTTTCGGCCACCATCCCGACCCTCGGCGAATTCGCCGCTACGACCAACACCCACGGTGAGAAGCGTGCCTTCGTTGTCAACAACGTTTACGAGCAGGTAATGCCGATGGACATTTACACCCAGCAACTGATGAAAGCCATCATGGTCAATGACTTTGAGGCGATGGAAGGGCTCGGCATCTACGAATTAGTGGAAGAAGATGTTGCACTTGCAGAATTCACCTGTGTGTCCAAGCAACCGCTGCAGCATATTTTGCGCGAAGGCCTGAACACCATGATGGAGCAAGGATAAATTAAGAAAAAAATCGCCGGTGGCTACCGCTAACGGCTCAGCTAGAATAGCAATATGAAAGCATTACACGATTTCGTCAAAAAGTTTGAACCGGCAAAGGACAAGAAGATTGCCCACACGACTTTCGACGCTTTCTACACCTTCCTCTTCCAGCCGGACACGGTAACGGTTGACGGAACGCACATCAAGGACGGAATGGACCTCAAGCGCCTGATGGTGCACGTGGTACTGGCCCTTCAGCTTCTGTACGTCTTCGGCACCTGGAACATCGGCCATCAGCACTTCACCGCCATTGGCGAGCACACGGGGCTGATCGAAGGTTTCCACCTCAAGGTCATTTACGGTCTGATTCAGATCATCCCGATCTTCATCGTTACGCACGTTGTTGGTCTGGGTATTGAGTTCATCTACGCCGCGAACAAGGGCCACTCCGTTGAGGAGGGTTTCCTGGTTTCCGGCGCACTGATTCCGTTGATCATGCCACCGGATATTCCGCTGACGTGGCTGGCGGCGTCCATCATCTTTGCCGTTATCCTGGGCAAGGAAGCCTTTGGTGGTACGGGGATGAACATCTGGAACGTCGCGCTGCTGGCGCGTGTATTCATTTTCTTTGCTTACCCGACGACGATCTCAGGTGATGAGGTTTGGGTGTCCGGCATCGAAAAGATTGACCTCGACGGTGTGCCAGCTTTTGCATCCGCTAACTACAACTGGGCGCACGGCCTGTTTGACTCGATCTTCAACGGCCTTGGCCTGTCTACCTTCGGTGAAGGAGGTATGCTGGTGGCCGATGGCTGGACCGGCGCAACGCCCCTCGGCCTGGCGGCTAAAGGCGGCTGGGAAAGCGTATCGATGTACTATACCGAAAGCCAGATGTTCTGGGGAACCATCCCCGGTTCCATCGGAGAATCCAGCGTACCGCTGATCGTGATCGGCATGATCTTCCTGATCGTAACGAAGATTGCCGACTACCGCGTCATTTTCGGTGGCCTGATCGGCTTCATGGTGGCGGCCCTGCTGTTGAACGGCATCGCTCCGGCGGAGCTGACCGATGACACCCCCGGAGTATTCAAGTTCATGGCCATTCACCCGCTGCGGCAGATGATGATGGGAAGCTTCCTGTTTGCCATCACCTTCATGGCTACTGACCCGGTATCCAGTGCGGATACTCCAACGGGAAAGTGGATCTACGGTTTCCTCATTGCCTTCATCGGCCTGATCATCCGCGTGATGAACCCGGCTTATCCCGAAGGCTGGATGCTGTCTATCCTGTTCATGAACACCTTCGCGCCACTGATTGACCATTACGTCTACCAGGCCAACATGAACCGCCGAGCGAAGCGCACGTCGGAGATGGCCAAACAGCGTGATGAGCTGATCACGAAGCGTGGAGACATCCAGATCCTGAACGGTGATTCTGACCTGAAGCCGGTAGGAACGACCAATACATATTAACGAAATTGACTGCGAGGCGACAGGGGGAAACCGCTGCGCCAGACGTTATATAGGGGCGCTTACCGCAGGTGCCATGGAAGGTAAAAAGAGCAGGGTGAGGAGATAATGTCTTCCACTGCTGCCCGAAAAACTTTCATTGCACCTGCGGTGATCGCCCACGATAACCAAAAAGTAGAAACCATGAGTACTTCGTATATCTATACTTTCGCCTTCATCATGACCATCGTCGTAGCTGCGCTGCTCGCTGGCTCGAAGGTGGTATTGGAACCCATTGCTACCAAGAACGAAGACATCTTCAACAAGCGTCAGATTCTGGAAGCGATCTCCACTCCCCTGGCCAAAGCCGGCCAGGATCTTGCATCCCTGAGCGACGAGCAGGTGCTGGACATTTTTGAAAAGCAGGTTGACCAGGCAGTTGTTTCTGCTGACGGCGAACCAATGGACGGTATGATGGCCATCGACGTTGACATGGCCAAGGAGCGCAAGAAGCCCGAAGCTGACCGGATGTACCCCGTCTACGAAATTAACTTCGACGGCAAATCTTTCTACGTCTTCAGCGTCCGGGGCACTGGTCTTTGGGACGCCATCTGGGGCAACATCGCGCTACAGGGAGATATGAATACCGTTGCCGGTGTGAGTTTCGACCACGCCGGAGAGACGCCTGGCCTCGGTGCGGAAATTAAGGACAACGCTTCCTGGAAAGCACAGTTTGTGGGCAAGAAAATTTACAACGACGAAGGCAAGTTTGTATCCATTACCGCACGAAAAGGCGGCGCCATTGATAAGGAACACGAAGTCGATGGCCTCAGCGGCGCAACCGTGACCGCCGATGGTGTATCGGATATGCTCTACAAGGGCCTCAAAGCCTACGAGCCCTACATGGAAGAAGCAGAGACTGCGACGACCAGCATGAACCTCAACTAAAAGACCCCGACGGGTAACCCTACCCGACGTTTTTAAATACCATTTACTTATGGCAACTACCACCGAAACTAAAGTAGCTGAAAAAGAACCCTGGTTCAGCAAAAAGGAGCGCGTATTGATGACGGATCCGCTGCTGGACAATAACCCGATTACCATTCAGGTACTCGGTGTATGTTCCGCACTGGCCGTAACCTCTCTCGTTTACCCCTCGGTGGTAATGGCGATTGCGGTAGTGTTCGTTTGTGCTTTTGCTAACCTGTTTACCTCCCTGCTGCGAAACACGATTCCCAAGGCCGTACGTCTGATCGTTCAGCTGGTAATCATCGCTACACTGGTAACCCTGGTGAATGAAGCACTCAAAGCAATTAACTACCCCATTTACAAGCAACTCTCCGTCTACATTGGCCTCATCATCACGAACTGTATCGTGATGGGCCGTCTGGAAGCATTCGCAATGGCCAACAAGCCGTGGCGTTCTTTCCTGGACGGCATCGGTAACGGTGCGGGCTACGGCCTTATCCTGATCGTTGTTGGCTTCTTCCGGGAGCTCTTCGGTAAGGGAACTTTACTGGCGGGTAGCCCAATTCCCATCAGCATCATTGGTTCCGGTGAGCAGTTCCTGATCGACACCACCACCCAGGGCCAGTGGGGTTACACCTTCTTCGGTTGGTACGCTAATAATAACCTGATGGTCATGTCCGTGTCGGCCATGTTCATCATCGCCGTTCTTATCTGGTGGCAGCGTAGCCGTAATCCTAAACTTGTCGACATTAGCTAGTACGGTAGTTTTGTAGTAATGTAGTAATGTAGTGCCCGTCACACATGCTGCAGTTGCTACAAGGAACTACATTACTACAATACCACATTACTACAATACTATCCTCATGGGTGATTTCGTAAATATTTTCATTAAGTCGGCCTTCATCGAGAACATGATCCTGGCTTACTTCCTGGGCATGTGTTCCTTCCTGGCGGTGTCTAAGTCACTACAGACTGCTTTTGGTCTGGGCCTGGCGGTTATCTTCGTACTGGGCATCACGATGCCGATCAACTGGCTCATCAATGAATACCTGCTGGTGAATTTTGAGGTTGAATTCCTCCGTTTCATTGTTTTCATTGCGGTAATTGCCTCCATGGTGCAGCTGGTGGAAATGGTGGTGGAGAAGTTCAGTCCGGGCCTGTATGCGGCACTGGGTATCTTCCTGCCGCTCATCACGGTAAACTGTGCCATTCTTGGTGGTAGCCTCTTCATGGTTACCCGGGAGTACAACCTGACGGAATCCATTGCTTTCGGACTTGGAGGTGGTTTCGGCTGGTTCCTGGCCATCATTGCCATCGCGGCGATTCGCGAGCGTATCCGGTACAGCGCCGTTCCTCCCGCACTTCGCGGGCTGGGCATGGCCTTCCTGCTTACGGGCCTGATGGGACTTGCTTTCCTTTCGCTGTCGGGCATCGATCCGGCGGTATTCGGTGGTTACACACCGGGTAAGTAAATCACAATTACTGCTGCCCAGGGAAGTAGCGGTTTTTGGAAGATTAGGGTATTTTCCCACTTTTCGGATCGTCTTATAATAGATTCCCGAAAAATGACATAAAAAGATAAACCGCCGGACCATAAACCGGCTTACTATAAAAAACAGACTAAGATGCTAACTATTCTTGCAGCTATTGGAGTCTTTACGGTTGTTGTTATCAGTTTGATATCAATGCTGTTGGTCGCACGTAAGCGCCTCGTCCCCCAGGGCGAAGTAAAGATCATCGTCAACGGTGATTCTGACAATCCCTTGCTGGTGCAACCCGGCAGTAACCTGCTCAATGTACTATCCGACAAAAACATCTTCCTGCCTTCTGCTTGTGGTGGTGGCGGCACCTGCGCGATGTGCGAATGTCACATTCCCGTTGGTGGTGGCGACGTACTTCCTACGGAGCTGAATCACCTGACCCGCAGGGAAGCCGCTGAGCATAAACGCCTGGCTTGCCAGGTGAAGGTGCGCCAGGATATGGAAATTCAGATCCCGGAAGAAATCTTCGGTATTAAGAAGTGGGAATGTACTGTTAAGTCTAACTACAATGTTGCTTCCTTCATCAAAGAGTTCATCGTAGAGCTTCCTGAAGGAGACAAGATGGACTTCGAATCAGGTGGCTACATTCAGATCGACGTACCGGAAGTTACGGTTGACTTTAAGGATATGGACATCACTGCTCACCCCGAGCACCATGGTGACGATCCCAATAAGTTTCAGAGTGAGTGGGATAAGTTCAAGCTGTGGGACCTGAAAATGGTCAATAACGAAGAGCAATTCCGCGCCTATTCTATGGCTAACCACCCGGCCGAGGGCAACATTATCATGCTGAATATTCGGATTGCAACGCCTCCCTTCGACCGGGCTAAGAATGGTTGGATGGACGTCAACCCCGGTGTTTGTTCCAGCTACGTCTTCGATCAGACACCTGGTGATAAGGTGACCATCTCCGGCCCTTACGGCGAGTTCTTCATCAAGCCTACGCAAAAGGAGATGGTTTACATTGGTGGCGGAGCCGGGATGGCGCCGCTGCGCAGCCACCTCTTCCACCTTTTTCACACCCTGAAGACGACTGATCGGAAGGTTTCTTTCTGGTACGGTGGCCGTACGAAGCGTGAGCTGTTCTACATCGACCAGTTCCGTGAGATAGAAAAGGAATACCCCAATTTCAGATTCTACGTGGCACTTGATAACCCGCTGGAAGAAGACAACTGGAAGATCAAAGAAGACATCGATGCCCCGGGCGACGGCTTCAAAGGCTACATCATGCCCGTTGTGATGGAGCAGTACCTCAACAAACACCCCGAGCCGGAGGAGATCGAGTACTACTTCTGTGGCCCGCCGATGATGAACCAGACGGTCATCCAGGGGCTGGATAGCCTTGGTGTTCCGGAAGAGAACATTGCCTTTGATGACTTCGGTGGATAACTACCATTGATGAAGCATGAGTCATCCCTTATTTTTTGTAGAGATGACTACGTTTTTCAGTAGCGGACAAAATTTTAGCGATCAGCGGACAGCATTCAGGCAATACGGCTCTGAATGCTGTCCGCTGATCGCTTTTTCATGGTAGCTACTATCTTGTCGACGGGAGAAAGTTCAATAAACATAGCCCAAAGTTTGCTGCGCAGCACTTCGTGCTTGGGATGACCCATGCTTTTTTTAGTTTAACTATCTTACATCCCATGAGGATTACCCGTTTAATGAAATCAGCTACGAATAGCGTACCTAAAGTGCGGAAGGCCGTTGGTGCGCCACCAGGTACTATGGTCTACACCGGGGAACGGGTAATGGAACAAGTACACGTCCACCTGACGCACTACGACGGGAAAGTCTTTGATACCGTAACGACCCTTGATGCCATACCAAATGAGCCCTCTGAGGGCAAAATTGCCTGGTACGATATGCGGGGCCTTCATAATACGGAGCTGGTCGAGGAATTGGGCACCAGCTATGGTATGCATCCGCTCGCGCTGGAGGATGTTGTTGACATTCAGCAACGGCCCAAGATGGAGGTCTATGAAGACGGTGTGCTGCTGCAGTTGAAAGCCTTCTCCTACTTCCGGGAAAAACGGGAGCTTCACGTAGAGCAAGTATCCGTATACCTGGCTGAGAATACAGTAATCACCTTTCAGGAAGATGGAGGAGATCTTTTTGCGTCCGTTCGCAAACGTCTGAAGAGTGCCAGCGGTCGAATTCGTAGCCGTCCGGCTGATTACCTGGCCTATGCTTTGGTAGACAATATCATCGACAATTATTTCGTCGCCCTGGACCAGATAGAAGAGAGCCTGGACGAACTGGAGGCCAGTATTATGCAGGAGCCTAAGATGGAAACCAAGGCGCTGATTCATAACCTTAAGCTCGCTTTGCTCACGATGCGTAAAAGCTCCAGTCCGCTGCGTGAGATGATCAATCGTTTCGGAGACAGTGAGCACCGACTGATCAGTGACGAAACCCAGCTATTTGTCCGGGATTTGAAGGACCACGTCATTCAGGTCACGGATTTGGTGGAAACTTACCGGGACGTAACGAATGGCCTCTACGACCTTTACGTAAGTGAGATCAGCTTTCGCATGAATAGTGTAATGCAAACGCTGACGATTGTCTCTACTATATTCATTCCCCTTAGCTTTTTGGCCGGAGTGTATGGCATGAACTTCGAGTACATCCCCGAGCTGAAGCACCGCAACGGCTACTTCATTCTTTGGGCGGTAATGTTGACCATTATCGGGTTTATGTTGTGGTGGTTCCGAAGAAAGCGCTGGTTGTAAGAGATTGTTTTAACGGGAATTGATGGTGCAAAGACCGATCAAATGCCGCGACTTTACGTTATTGTGGTGAAAAACCAACCAAAATGAGTAAGAAAACACTGACCGTCATAGCCATCATTCTCGGACTATTATTGCTGGGGTCCCTGTTTTGGGGAGTCACACGTAATAATGCCGCCGAAGAATTGCAGGTAGAAAAAGAAACCATTAGTGCCGAGGCTGAACAGCTGGCTATATTAAGGGATAAGCTGCAAATTGAGGTAGACAGCATTGGTGTGGCTTTTGAATCAGCTGCCGCTGACAACGAAGAGCTGCGTGGCCAGCTATCGGAAGCTCAGGAGCAGGCCAAGCGTGCCCTGTACAGTATGCGGCAGGCGCAGAAGTCGCGCAAGAACGACAATGATGTGGCCTACCAGATGAGGGTCCAGATCGAAGACCTGATCAATACCCGGGCCACTCTGGAGCGTAACCTGGCCGAACTGGAAACAGAAAATTCAGAGCTTCGTAAAACCAACGTTGTCCTTCGTCAGGATCTGAGTACCGCCAAAACGGAAGCCTACGAGATGGGCAAAAAGGCGACCAATCTGGAAACCATGACTAAAAGCATGGAAGCTGAAATTGAGAAGATGACCCTTGGGTCTTTCAAAGCCTCCGCTTTTCAGGTAGACTTGTTCCGTGGCAATAAGGGGACAAAGCTAACCTCTGACGCCAGCCGCGTTAAACGAATCAACGTAAGCTTTGACCTGACGAATGTGCCCGACGAATACCTGGGCGTTCGGCCCATCTACTTTGTGCTGACGGATCAGTCCGGCACCCCCGTATCTTCGGAGAACCCCGTAACGGCTACGGCCATCGTCAACGGTGCGGCAATGAACATCATTGCGCTGGAAGGACGAGACGTCAACGTAGAAAAAAACCAACGCCTGAGTTTTACCCACGAGCTGGACACTAAGCTCAAAGCTGGCTTTTACCGCGCACAAATTTTTACTGACCTCGGCATGCTGGGGGCTGCTAATGTGCAGTTGCGGTAAGGAAGAGGTTGGCAAGTTGCAGGTTGCAAGTTGCAGGTTGGAAGTTGCAGGTTGGAAGGTGTAACCTGAGGCCTGCAACCTGTAACCCACACCTTGCAACCTGCAACTGTTAACCTGTAACCCACACCTTGCAAGCTGCAACTTACATCAGAAACATTACCTTTGCCCCGCTTTACTCAAAAACCGAATCAAGCCAATGGTATTTCTCGAGTTTGAAGGCCCCCTGGAAAAGCTCTATGAGCAATTGGAAAAAGTCCGCCAGGTGGAGAAAGATGGAGTAGTGGATATGAAGGAGACGATCCAGGAACTGGAAAATCGGATTCGACAGACCCGGAAAGAGATCTACAGTGACCTTAATGGCTGGCAGCGCGTTCAGCTTTCCCGGCATCCGGAACGGCCCTACAGCCTCTACTACATTCAGCAGATGTGTCGCAAGTTTGTGGAGCTTCACGGCGACCGCTACCACGGCGACGACAAAGCCATCGTTGGTGGCATCGGTAACCTGGATGGCCAGACAGTTGTCATTATCGGCCATCAGAAAGGAGTGAATACTAAAATGCGGCAATACCGCAACTTCGGCATGGCCAATCCTGAAGGCTACCGAAAGGCGCTGCGGTTGATGAAGATGGCAGAACGCTTCGGGTTTCCGGTAGTTACCCTGATTGATACCCCGGGGGCCTACCCCGGGATTGAAGCAGAAGAGCGCGGACAGGCAGAAGCTATTGCCCGCAACCTGTTCGAAATGGCGCAGTTGCGGGTACCCATCGTTTGCGCCGTCATTGGTGAAGGAGCAAGCGGCGGTGCCATTGGCATTGGGCTGGGAGATCACGTAATGATGCTTGAAAACACCTGGTACTCCGTCATCAGTCCGGAAAGCTGTTCCAGCATTCTTTGGCGTAGCTGGGATTACAAAGAGCAGGCGGCAGAAGCACTCAAGTTAACGGCTGAAGATATGCTGGGCTTTGGCATCATTGATGAGATCGTAAAAGAACCACAGGGTGGCGCCCACGGCGCACCGGAGGAAATGGCTAAGTCACTGAAGAAGCAACTCAAAAAAGCGATCGCTGTCCTCCAGGAAAAAGATGTGGACACCATGATTGAAGAGCGGATCGAAAAGTACGCTTCCATCGGCCGTGTGGCCAACGCGGACTGATTGATGGGGCTGCTAAGCGACATAAAAGACAAACTCTTCCGCCGTAAACTGCAAGAGCAAAGGATACTTGCTTCCCGCAAGGGGAGTGCGGCCCGGCAACCGGTCAATCCGGACAATGCCCGATGCATCCTTATTCTTTTTCCTGCGGATTCCTCCAGCGACCGTAAAGCCGTTGATAAATGGGCCGATGACCACCGTAAGCAGGGGCAGAAAATTAAGCTGGCGGGCTTTTTCAGTCAGGATGTAGTAGGAACAAATTTTGGCTTTCCCACAATCTCTCTTAAAAACCTGAATTGGTACGGAATACCAAAAGAAGATTCCCTCACGGAAGTAAAGCGTATCGACTGCGATTTACTCTTCCGCCTTGGCCCCGTTGCCCACAAAGAACTTGATTACCTGGCCACCATCCTGACTGCCGACCTTAAAGTCGGTCCTTTCCAGGAAGAGAATGAGCCTCCTTTTCATTTACAGTTTGACGCCGGACGTGCTGGATCCATTAAGGATCAACTAGCTGCCATCGAGCAAATATTCAGTTTTACGAATGCAAACAGTCTTACCTAGATTCAGTGGAACGGGCGTCGCCCTAATCACCCCCTTCAAGTCTGACTTTTCCATTGATTACCCTGCCCTGGGGCAGGTAATCGAATACGTCGTTGAGGGTGGGGTAGACTACATCGTCTGCCTCGGTACTACCGGAGAGGCCATTACGCTAAGTTCCCGGGAATGCCGTGAAATACTGGACTTCACCATTCGCCAGGTCGACGGGCGGGTGGAGATCATTGCCGGCTTCTTCGGGGGCAACTATACGGAGCGCCTGGAGACGCGCATCAAGGAATATAACTTCGATGGCGTAGCGGGCATCATGTCCAGCAGTCCGGCTTACAGTAAGCCGCCCCAGGAAGGAATTTACCAGCATTTCATGCGGGTGGCGGACGCCAGCCCTCTGCCGGTCATCATCTACAATGTTCCAGGGCGTACCAGTAGCAACGTACTTCCCGAAACAATTCTACGCCTCTGCGAAGCTTCCACACAATTCGCCGCTGTGAAGGAGGCTAGTGGAAAGCTGGAGCAATCCATCGCTATCCTTAAGCATTGCCGCAAAGACTTCGGCGTCCTCTCCGGAGATGACCCGCTTACTACGGCCATCATCGCTATGGGGGGCCACGGCGGTATCAGTGTAATTGCTAACGCTCTGCCCGCTCACTTCAGCCAAATGGTGAAATCTGCTCTTAACAACGATTTTGCTACCGCCCGCCGGTTCAACTACGACCTGCTCGATATTCACCCGCTACTCTACGTGGAAGGCAACCCCGTTGGGATCAAAGCGGCAGTTTCCATACTCGGCCTCTGCGAAAATCACCTGAGGGTTCCTCTGGTGCCCCTCACGGAGCCACGGCGGGAGCACCTGAGGAAACTGATGAGCCTGGTGCCGGATTTTCGGGTATAGGGGGGACTGAAGGACCATTGTATAATCGAATGCACGAATGTCGCCCTTCGCTACGCCCTCCACACCCATTCGACTACGCTCAGGGACCGAGGTCGGGCTTCGCTCGGGGACCGGCCGGTCAGAACGAACCCGTCAACAAATTACGCCCCAGGCGAAATTTGTCGACGGGCTTTACCCTAGTCTGTGATCCCCGAGCGGAGATCGAGCGACCGCAGGAAGTCTAGATTGAAGTCGACGGGTAGTTTGTGCAATTTGTTATCCACTCATCCGCGTTAATCCACAATTCGAATAAGCCACGATCCGTACCTTTGCCCCATGGATCTCATCATCACCATCGCGTTAGTCTATCTGGCTTACCGGGGCTACCAATGGTACAATACCATGTACGCTGAAGTAAACCAAGGCCCACCACCGCCCCCCAGAGTGGACGATGACACCGTAGAAATTTCCGATCAACCGGACAATGACACGGATTATATCGATTACGAAGAATTACCCTGAATTATGGCGGATACTCCCCGATTTAAAGGTCGCATCAGTGACTGGATTTTGCATAAAGACAACCAACTGATTGCTTTCAACAAGCCCGCTGGCCTGGCCGTACAACCCGATAAAACGGGAGACCCCAGTTTACTGGGCCTGGGCGCTGCTTACATACGCCATGACCTGTACCTGATCCACCGCTTAGACCGGCCGGTGTCCGGCGTAGTACTGCTGGGGCAGAAACCCTCCGCCCAAACCGCCCTTACCCGCCAACTAAAGGCCGGAACGGTAGAGAAGCATTATCTGGCCATTGTTGCTAATCGGCCGGAGGAAGATGAAGGTACCCTGGTACACCACCTGCGCAACGGCAGCGGCAACCGCTCCGTCGTCGAAGAGAACCCCGCCCCCGGCAACAAAGCCGCTGAACTGAGTTACCGCCTTGTTGGTTCCAGCGAACGCTACCACCTGCTGGCCATCCAACTCAAAACGGGGCGTAAACACCAGATTCGTGCTCAACTCGCTGCCATCGGCTGCCCACTGCGTGGAGACACCAAATATGGCTTCAAACGCCCCAATAAAGACAACCGGATCGATCTGCACAGCCATCGGGTAGCTTACGATCATCCCGTATCCGGAGAGCGCGTAGAGCATACCGCTCCTTTGCCCGAAGATCCGGTCTGGCAGGCTTTTGTGGAGATGGTGTGAGGAGGGTTTAGCCCGCAATTCGCATTAAACTACCTTCTACATCACTATCTTCGTCTCATGCCAAAACAGTCCACCCGTCATAGCTATAAAAGCCGCCGTGAGCGTAACTCCAATACTGGAAAGAAGGCACGCCTTATCCTGCTCTTTGCGGCGATCATATTCGTACTGATGCTGCTGCGCAACTGGCGGGAGCATTACGCCTGGCTGAAGACCTATTTCTACGATTTGTGAAGCCAACGGAAATGCCTTCTAAATACTGGCTGGCACTAGCCATTTTGTTGGGCCTTGCGCTACGCGTCCCCGGGTGGTTTACCCAGGACCATAAGGCCAGCTGGCAAACCTTTGAGCCCGACGAGGGGCAGCACGTTCACGTCGCTACTACGCGCTTCAACGATCTTTACGATGGAGAAAAGGTAGGTAAGTACAAGGACGCCCCCTGGAACGTACGCGGCTACGGGCACCTGATGGCTTACTCAGCCTACGGCTGGTATTTAGTGAGTGGGCAGGTGCCGTCTTTTGCTGGCTTTATTCTCCTTGGTCGTCAGCTATCTACCCTGTTTGTCTTGCTGTTGATCGGGGTGGTATACAAACTTGGCAGAACCAGCGGTCTGGATCCACCGGCGGCCGGATTTGCTGCCTTCCTGATGGCGGCTTGCGACGTCAACGCCACTTACAGTCATTACTGCCTGCCGGCCAGCGGCTATGTTTTTTGGACCTTTCTGGCCCTGCTGGGGGGCTTTCGCTTGCTGCGGTCACCGGGAGTTGGTGGCCTGATTTACCTCGCACTCGGAGTCGCCGGAGCGCTGGCCTTTAAGTTCGATGTATTGCCACTGGGCTGGGGTGGCCTACTGTTGCTTTACCTGGCCTTTCAACGAAAAATTCCCACTTATTACGTCTTAGCAGCGCTGGCCTTGCTGGCGGTTTTTACCGCTGCTTTTACGCATGGCTGGTCCTGGAGCAGCATCGAGTCTACCTTCCATACGCTTAGCGAACTGAACCGAAACGGCGTTCCGGCAGACGATCATTTTCGGGACAACCTCATTGCTTACCCCGCCGGAGTGCTGGCCGGTATTGGATTGCCGGCGTTTGTGCTGGCGGTTTATGCCCTTGCTCGTTGTGTGACGTTTTTTGGCCGCGGGACCGTGGTTGCTGAGCGAAGTCGAAGTACAGGTGCAATGGCCCCCGATCGCGCCAAAGGCGCAGCCCCCGAACGGGGGAGGATAAAAGAGCAGGGCTTTACCCGGCTGGCAATCCTCTACGCTGGCGGCTGGCTCCTGAGCGAATTCCTGGTGCGTTGGTCAGTGGATACTGCCTTCATTCGCCGGGTAAACGTATTCATGCCAGCCGTTTGCCTGCTGGCGGCTTACGGCCTGAGCAGGCTGCGGCAACGCCGGCCATGGTTGCCTGCGGCGGTAGTGACCTATACTTTCCTGTTTGCTCTTGTTGGCCAGAGTAATCACTGGTTTGATACCCGCTATGAAATGCGGGAGTGGATCGCCACGGAAATCCCCACTGACGCCACCATCGCGGCCTCCAACTACGTTCGCCACAAGGGCCTCCGCAAAAGTTGGTATTTCACGGATGTGGACTGGGACTACGCCATCCTCCACGAATCCTACTTCCGCCGCTACGGCAAAAGTATGACGACACCCTTCGGCTGGCCAGACTGCGCAACGGAGGTCTACAACCCCGGCCCCAAGGGCCAGTGCGAACGAATGCAGGCCATGCTGCGCGGCAACAGTACGGATGCCCGCCTGCTCAAAGCCTTCCGCCCACTAGAGCTATTCCCCGAGCGATGGGCCTACCGGCAGTTCTTCGGCTACTACGAAACCTTCCTGGGGGAGACGTTGGTGTTTGAGCGGGTGAGGTAGTTTGTAGACGGTAGAGCGGTAGACGGTAGAATCTACAGTCCACCGTCTACAACACTACCGTCTAATCTCCCCTCTTGCAGTTCTGCTGAGCGGAGTCGAAGTACCTGCGCTCCGGCGCCCCCAAAACCTTCGCTCAAATGTTAAACACTAATTCACTAGTACTACCTTTGTACTAATCAATTAGTAGTTATGCAAAAATTAGCCAAACGCGAAGCCCAGATCATGCAGGCCCTCTGGCAGCTGGAACGAGGATTCGTGAAAGACATCATCGAACTTTTACCGGACCCAAAGCCCCATTACAACTCCGTCTCCACGATGGTGAAGTTGCTCAGGGATAAAGGCTTTGTCGGGTTTGAAAAACAGGGAAATGCCTACTGCTTTTTCCCCATCGTAAGCAAAGAAGATTACCAGAGCAAAGCCGTTGGTGATGTGGTGGAAGGCTTCTTTGATGGCTCCCCGCTGAAGCTGGTCAATTTCTTCGCTAAAGAACAGAAGCTGAGTGAGGCTGATGTGGAACGCCTGCTGAAAATGATCAAAAATCAGAAGAAATGAATTACCTCCTACACGCGGGCTTGCTGTTGGCTGCCTGTTTCCTCTACTACTGGTTATTGCTGCGGAGCGAAACGCATTTCCGGCTTAACCGTTGGGTCTTGCTGGCTTGTCTGGCGGGTTCCCTGACGCTCCCGCTCATCACCATGCCTGCGGCCTGGTCGTTGAAAGAGGTGCTGGTGCTGGAAGCGAAGGAGGCTCCTGAGGCAGTGGCGCCCACCGCAGAAATGGTGCCTGCTCCCGAATCCTCCGCTGTTCCGCCTGAGCTTGTTTCAGGTCCGAAGGCCTTGTCCGTAGAACCGGCAACCGTCCCGGTCGCCAGCACAGTACCTCCCATCAACTGGCTGAAAATTCTCCGTTGGGTCTATCTCGCCGGCGTATTGGTGTTCGGCCTCAATTTTCTGGTACAGCTCGGACAGCTGCTCTTCCGTATGATCCGCTACCCGGGCCACGATCTGGGCGGTTTCCGCCTGGTGGAAATGCGGGAAGACGACGCTCCGTACTCCTTCTGGAACCGCATTTTCCTGAACCCCGACCGCTACGATCCCGATACTTTTCACCAGATCGTCCAGCACGAACAAATACACGTAAGGCAAAAACATAGCATTGACCTGTTACTGGCTGAGCTGGTGGTGATCCTGCAGTGGTTCAACCCTTTTGCCTGGTTCTACCGCTCTGCGATTGAGCATAACCTTGAGTTTTTGACGGATGCAGAAATGCTCCGCATCGGCAATGACCCGGAAAGCTACCAGCTGAGTCTGGTAAAAGTTGCCGTCCCCAATTTCCCCAATGGCCTCGTGGCCAGCTATAACCAAAAATTTCTTGAAAAGCGTATTACCATGATGAAATCTAAAAAATCCTCCGCCCGCTCTGGCTGGAAGTACCTCACGATCCTTCCCCTGCTTTTCTTCTCGATGCTGCAGTTTAATGCGGTGGCACAGTCTCCGGTACCACCTGTTTCTCCTGCGTCCCCTGCTCCGGCACCTCTCATTGTGGTGACAACACCCGTGCTTCCGCAACCTGCGGCTCCTTTGGCGGAGGTGGATGCTTCCGGTTTGGCCATCCCTGCCCCTGCGGTAGCGCCCGTATCCCTGCCTGCTCCGGTAACCGTCCCGGCCCCTGCTGCACCGGTGATAAGTACGGACATAAACGTCAAAATTGATATGCCCGAAGGCATGGAAAACAGCCTGAACAGCTGGACTGCCCTGATCGAAGGACAAGACATTTGCTTCAACTTTATGTCTCGCAGCAATGCCTATGATAACCGCTATCAGTGGAACAGCTCCCGTTGTTTTGACCTGGCTGAATTGGGTAATCTTCCCCGCAACGCCATGGGCGTTTTCACCATCAAGCGCACTTCCGGAACGATGACCCTGAAGGGCATTTTTGAGGAGAACGATGGCGTTGGAAACTTTAGCTTTGAGGAAGACCCGGCCTTTGTCAATATGCTGGAAAAAGAAGGATTTGGTAGCTATCAGGAACGGGAAATGCTGCTGTTCTTTATGGCTGACATGAGCGAAGAATACGTCCGTTACATCAAGTCCGTTGGTTACGAACCCGGCCACGAAGATTTGCTAAAGCTCGCCATCTTCTACGAAGACCAGCAAGAGTTTGATGAAAGACTGACCTCCATGAAAAGGTTAGGCTACGGGCAACCAGGTTTTGATAAAATGATTGAGCTGGAGATTCACGGCGTGAGTGAAGGCCTGGCTAAAGCCCTGGCGCAGGCTGGCTTTAAGGATCTTAGTCTGCAGGAACTGATTGAGGCTATGATCCACGGCGTTAGCCCTAATCAAGTAATTGGCTTCCGTAACATGGGCTATGAAGATTTGAGGGTGCAGGACCTTGTCAATGCACGCATCCACGGTGTCAGCCCCGAGTTCGCAGCCTCTTTTCGGGAAGTTGGCTTTAAGGACATCCCGATGAAAACGCTGGTTAACCTCCGCATTCATGGTGTATCTGCCGACTTCATCAAGGCCCGCCGCGACAAGGGAGAAACTCTGCAGGACTTTATTTCTATGAAAATCCACAGGCGGTAAACCCTCAAAGAATTTGTTGAGTAATTTGAGAACGGTCCGGGAGGTTATTCCGGGCCGTTCATTTGCATTGAAAAGGTGTAAAAATTAATTCTCTTACCGGGGGGGCAGAGACCTGCCACATCAGACTTTTGACTCGCCTCTGGATAATTACCCGTAATGCGATAAAGATATTCAGAGATGGAAAACGAGAAACTGTTTTGTTCACTCTTCCAGCAGTTCTAAAAGCCCCCTCAGGGGGACGATGGCTTGCGCCGTACGATAATGAAGATCGTAACGGACTTCCTGCATGGCCTTCTCGATACGGAAGACATCGAGTAAGACTTCCAGGTCATTCTCGTCCTCCGGTAGCAGTCGGGTACCATCGGTCGCTTTGCGGTAGGCGGTTAGGAACTCGGCAGCGAGGTAGCGGTTAGCAGTCCGGAGCCAGTCTTCCAGGTGGTCAGCAGTTTCCTGCCGGATGCCTGAGGCCAGGTCTTCAAAGACAAGGCCGGTAGCATAGCTCACGCTACGCATCAGGTTCGCCAGGTCCTTGGCCGGGCTGCGGCGCAGGGTGCGTTGGCTGAAGGTCCGGTCGGGGTCTCCGTCAAAATTCTGGATGATGAAATTTTCGTCACTCATGGCTACTTGCTCCAGCGTAAAGTCTCCGTGGATACGAATCTTATCGGACTCAATTTTATGATCAAATATCCGCTTGAGTTTAGCATGGATGATGGGCTCCTGCTGGATGACTGCTTCTCCGAGACCAAGAGCATCATCTTCGAGCTCGGGCAGCGTACGTTTGAGCAGATCGATCGTCGTTCGTACATCTGCTTTCAGGCCGGCGTAAACACTCCGTTGGTAGTGAAGAGACAGTGGTTCGGGGGCAAAAGCTTTCTCGGTGCTCAAACCGTGCATAATGCTGTGAAAAGCAGCAATGGTGCGGCCCAGATCCGCTAATTTGGTGATGAAGGTGGCGCCAAGTATCTGCTGGATGGTAGCTGGCATGTCGCTGTACATCACTTCATCGGTAACGGAGATCTCCTCGGGCTTAGCGGTGGGGGAGTCGTGCTGCGGCTGCCGCAGCCGCGTCAATACATCCTCTCCGAAGCGCTGAAGATTATTACGCACATAATCCCAGGCCAGGCCTTCGCTGCTGATGCGATCTTCAAAGATGGCGAGGGTAGCGTTCATGCCTTTTTTGGGGGCAAAGTGCAGGCTGCCAACGACCGTCGGGACGTTGCTGTAGGCAAATCGGTTGAGCGCCTGTTTTACCTGCAGGTCAGGGACATCGTTTTTATTGACTCTGCGGTAAAATTTGACGTTATAATCCTTGCTCTGTAGCAACTGGTACTCCGTTCCGCTGTGGGCAAGCTTTAGTTCCTGCGGGCTGGTGGCCAGCATACTGTCTTGGCCGTTAAACTGCATGCCGTCCACTTCTCCGAAGTCCTGGAAGCCATTGGCCATCGAGAGACGGAACTCATCATCGGCCAGCGCGTCAATCATTACAAGCTCACCATATTTACTGGTGGAAATCCTACAGATGGCTTCTTCTCGTCTTCCGTAGTCTATCTCGTCCCGGTAGAGGTTGAAAGCGAGTGGTAGCTGAATCATGTCGGGTAATCCCTCCAAATAACTTGCTTCCATGAACACCCAGCCGTAGTGCCGTCCTTTGACTTCCCTGACCCAGTGGTCAACGACGGATAGACTTTCCAGCTGCCCGGCCCGATTGCCCATCCAACTAGTCGACTTCAGATAGGCAGGCAATATTTTCTTCTCAAATTCCCGAAGGTTGTTTCGGCTAAAGAGGGTCATTAACCCTTCTGTTTCCATACCACTGTCACTGAGGTTTCGCTGGTCAGTTGCACCAGAACCCATGGCTTCTAACTGTAACCAATAGTAGCCATGCCCTCCAAGTGTAACCGGGTAGGACTCCCGGGAAATATCATTGAAATGAGTTTGCCCGAACACCTCGCGCACCCGCCGCCCTTCAAATTCATGCAAGTCAAGATCAACCGACTGCGGGTGGCGACTAAGGTTAATGACAACCACGACTTGCTCTTCTTCAAACTCCCGGATGAAGGCAAGCACCCGGCCATTGTCTGGCTTCAGCCATTGGATGGTCCCCCGACCAAATACCCGAAAATTTTTGCGCTTCGCCAGCAGGCGCTTCGTCCAGTTCAGCAAACTATTGGGGGTTTGCTCCTGCCGACGGACGTTTACCCAGCGGTAGCTGTACTCCGAATCCCGGATAACGGGCAGGTAAAGGCTGTGTGGGTTGGCCATGCTAAAGCCGGCGTTCTCTTCATTGTTCCACTGCATGGGAGTCCGGACGCCATCCCGGTCTTTAAGGTAAAAGTTATCTCCCATCCCGATCTCATCTCCATAGTAAAGTACCGGTGTGCCGGGCAGGCTCATGAGCAGCACGTTGAGCAGCTCGATCTTATTTCGGTCGTTGTCCATCAGCGGGGCGAGTCGCCTACGAATCCCTACGTTGATGCGCGCCATCGGGTCAGCCGCGTAGGTACTGTTCATGAAGTCCCGTTCCTCCTCGGTCACCATCTCCAGCGTCAGTTCATCGTGGTTTCTCAGGAAAGTAGCCCACTGGCAATTTTCCGGGATTTCGGGCGTCTGCTCAAAGATGTCAGTGATCGGGTGGCGGTCTTCCAGCTTCACACTCATGTAAAGCCGTGGCATGAGGGGGAAGTGGTAGTTCATGTGGCACTCGTCTCCGTCGCCAAAGTAGCTGGCACTGTCTTCGGGCCACATATTGGCTTCGGCCAGGAAGAGCACATTGTCGTAGTTGTCATCCACGTGCTTGCGTAGCTTCTTGAGGTACTCGTGGGTTTCAGGCAGGTTCTCGCCGTTGGTGCCCTCGCGCTCGAAGAGGTAGGGGATGGCGTCCAGGCGGAAACCATCGATGCCCATATTCATCCAATAGTCGAGAATCTCAATGATCTCCCGCTGCACATCCGGGCTATCGTAGTTCAGGTCGGGCTGGTGGCTGAAGAAGCGGTGCCAGTAATATTGCTTGGCGACGGGGTCCCAGGTCCAGTTACTGGTTTCTGTGTCGGTGAAGATGATCCGGACGTCGGGCCACTTTTCATCGCTGTCGGACCAAACGTAGTAATCCCGTTCCTTACTGCCCACCGGTGCACGGCGTGCGCGCTGAAACCAGGGGTGTTGGTCGGAGGTATGGTTAATCACCAGCTCCGTGATTACCTGCAGGCCCCGCGCATGGGCGGCATCAAGGAATCGCTTGAAGTCATCTACGTCGCCGTAGGCTTCGGAGACTTTGTAGTAGTCCTGAATATCATAACCATCATCCCGCAGCGGGCTGGGGTAGAAGGGGAGCAGCCAGATGGCGGTGATGCCCAGTTCCTCCAGGTAGTCGAGCTTTTTTTCCAGACCGGCAAAGTCTCCCACACCACTACCGTTACTGTCAAAGAAGGCTTTGATGTTCAACTCATAAATAATGGCGTCTTTATACCATAATGGTTCTCTGCGGTAGGTCGTGCTCATGTATGCTGGGTGGTTTTGACTCCGTAAAAACGCATACTTAGAGCAGATGTGCAAGGTTGGAGGGAAAAGAATTATTCAGCGGGCAACGGGGGTAGGGCGCAAACGCAGGTACAATGGGGTTTCCTGACAGCGATGTGAGGGGGGGGGACAGTCTTAAACAGGGGGCTGTAATTACCTGTTCCTGAAATTTGTTATGCACTCACCCGGATGCACTACCGAGAAGGTGCCTAATGGCATACGATTATGGAGGGTCGGTGGTGGCGACAATGCAATGAACATTTACTATTGGTTCACTACCCCTTTTTCGTTAGGGACATTTTATTATTTCACAAATGAAAAGGACATCTTTAACAGCGTACTATTAGGCTTTCTGATTGCACAGGCTGTTAATTACCTTATTTACAAGTATCTATGGCACCTTTATCTTAGCGATAAGCTAAAAAAGTGAGAAAAATATTTCTACAGCTTCAACCAGTGCCCCATACTAGACTCCTTAGTCTGCAGGTACCCCTTATTTTCCTCCCCCGGATCGATGATGATGGGTAAACGTCGCACGACGGTGACTTTGCCTTCGGTGAAGGAGTCTACTTTTTCCGGATTATTGGTCAGTAGCTGAATCTGGCTGACGCCGAGGTCCTCCAAAATTCCCTGCGCTACTTCGTAGTGGCGAGCGTCAATGTCGAAACCGAGATGAAGATTAGCCTGAATGGTGTCCAGCCCCTGATCCTGTAGCTGATAAGCCTTCAGCTTATTAATGATGCCGATGCCGCGGCCCTCCTGCCGCAGGTAAATAACCATGCCTTTACCCGAAGCCGCAATGCGCATCGCCCGGTTGAGTTGTTCGCCACAATCGCAGCGCTTAGAGCCAAAAAGATCACCCGTGATGCACTCCGAGTGGATGCGCACGATCACCTCTGAGGCCGGGTCCAACTCAGGATGCACCAGTGCAATGTGGGGGGAGTAGGCCTCGGGATCGTCCGAATAAGCAATCATCCTGAACTGGCCGAAGGGCGTGGGGATGAGCGCCTCAGCCCGCCGCGTAGCGGCAGAAGCATTGGTGGAGGGAAGCAGAATGGGGTCGCCTTGTTCGACCATAAGGGGGTGCAAGTTGCCAGTTGCCGGATGCCGGAAAGCTGCGGCGGTAAAATCAAGCGGGATATGCCAGCTCGAAGAGCTTCATAACACAGCACCAACTTCAGTCGGTAAAAGCATAACCCATGTACCGCATTTAACACCCAATCCCGCATGCGGTTGCAACGACCCTATATTTGCTGTTAAAATTAACGCTCATCCCCATGGCCAGAAAACCACCCCCTAAACATATTGCCCGCAAGGCTGCTCCATACCAACCACGAAAAAAGTCGAACGTAAAGCGCTATTTCATCATCGGGCTACTGGCGTTGGCCCTGATCTCTTTTATCCTCATGAGTATCCCCCGAAGCCCTGCTTATAACGGACCCGCCTTTACGGACGAAGGCGACCTGGCCATCTACCGCAACGGCACCAGTGAACCCATCGTACAGCTCGACATCGAACTGGCCGACGACGAGGCAAGCCGCGTGAAGGGCCTGATGTATCGGCAAACAATGGCCGAAGATCAGGGCATGCTTTTTATCATGGAAAATATCGAGCCACAGTCTTTCTGGATGCTCAATACTTACATTTCTTTGGACATTATCTACGTTGGTGATGATAAACGCATCGTCAGCATCCAGCGAAATACTACCCCAAAAAGTACGGACCCTGTACCCAGCGGAGTACCCGCCAAATATGTGCTGGAGGTTGTCGCTGGTTACGCCGATCGGCATGGGTTGCAGGTAGGGGATAGGCTAGAGTGGTAGTCTGGTCGTCTTGTGGTTCGGTAGGCTACCAACGCGAATCAAGGGCTATTTAGCTCTTGATTCGCGTTTCCAGACTACCGAACTACGAGACTACTTTACTTCCCCTTCATAATCGCCTCCAGGCCATTCAGTGCCAGGCTGATCTTCTGGGCGAGCTCTTGCTTGTGGCCCATGACGAGGTCTTGGGGGCCGAGGGCGGTCTTGACGACATTGCCTTTCAGCATGTCCTTGGCCATACTCAGAGAGATATTGGTCAGGGTGGCGCGCGCAGCAGCCCGCACATCTGCGGAAACGGACTCGTTCTTCAGCACGGCGGTGAGGCCATCAATGTAGTTTGACTGCAGGTTGCGACCGATGGCAGAGTTAGTGTTAGCGTCCGTGAAAACACCACTACGGGTCTGGTTCATCAGGTCCATGAGGCCGTAGGCCGAATCGTCCATTGCCTTTTGCTCGGCGAGGCGATCCAGTCGGCTGGTACGCATGAGCGTACTCAGGGCACCGGACTGCAGGCGTTCTATTTTGGCGCTGACGCCGCTGGCGGAGATACGATTGAGGATGTCTTCATCGAGTAGCCACTCCGGGGTAGTGAAGATTTGCCGATTCACGAAATCTACGGCTGCGCGCTGTTTCTTAGCGTCCACGACTTTGTAGACAGCCTTATTCTCATCAGCTGTACGCTGCCATTCAATCACGCCGCCTACGTTATTGGCCACGTGGCCGGTGTAGCGACGGAGCTGACCGATAACATTGTCGTAAACGTTTTCGAGATCATCAAAATACTTGCCGTCTTCGGCCATCCACTCAGTCAGGTTCGGGACGATGCGCTGCAGGTTTTTAATCCCCAGGTCAGAAGCCATTACGGCATCATCGCTCAGATCTTCCGTCTGTGCACTCGGGTCGTGGCCGGCGCGGCTTTGCGCACCGAAGCGATATACTGGGTCGTCGGCTTTAGCTTTTACCATGGCGTTAAGAGCGGGGCGCTCAGACTCGGTTGTTTCACCGGGCATGGGTTTGTAGCCGTACTCGATGGAGTGGTAATCATAAGGGCCGATTCCGGGGTGTATGTCCGCATTGTCTTCCGGCTGAGCGACGTAGTTGAAGCGGGCATAATCCATAATGCTGGGCGCCGTTCCATTTTTAGCAACAAAGCCAGGGGTGCGTAATTGCTTGATGGTGTAGGCAGAGGAGCTGCCCATGTTGTGGGGCAAACCGAGCGTGTGGCCTACCTCGTGAGCGGAGACGAAGCGGATTAATTCGCCCATCACTTTTTTCTTGAACTTCGGCGTACGGGCTTCGGGGTTAACCGCAGCGGTCTGAATCATGTACCAGTTGCGCAACAGCTTCATCACATTGTGGTACCAGATGATGTCGGATTCGAGGATTTCGCCGGTACGGGGATCGTGTACGTGTGGACCCATGGCGTTCTGAATATCCGTGGTAACGTAACGGATGACGCTGTAGCGAACGTCTTCCGGGCTCCAGTCTGGATCTTCTGCCTTTGTGGGCGCGCGCTTACTCATGATGGCGTTCCTGAGGCCGATTTTCTCGAAGACCTTGGCCCAGTCATCAACGCCCTGGGCGATGTAGGGTGCCCAGTCTTCCGGCGTTGCGGGGTCGATGTAGTAAACGATGGGTTTCTTCACGTCAACAAGTTCGCCGCGTTTCCAGGCTTCGAGATCAACGGGTTCGAGGCGCCAGCGGGTGATGAAGCGCTGGGTTTCGGCACGTTGGGCGTCGAGGCCGTAGTTCGTCTGCCGGATACTGAAGTAGGCCACCCGGGGATCATAGATCCGGGGCTGCATGGGCTCTGCGGGCAGCAGGATGAAGCTTTGGTTCATCTCGATGGACATGGTGCCGGTTACCTGGTTGTCGGGCAGTTTACCACCCGTGTAAGTAAGGATGTGGCGAATCTCCACGTTGCTGGGGAATGCTTTAGCGGACATTACCATGCTTCGCTTCTTATCGAGGCCTTTGATGGCAAAGGCTTTTCGCTGGCCATCGCTCATGGCGCCAAACATCGGGATGTCCGTAGTGAAAAGGCTCGTTACATCAACGACAAGGCTGAGGCTGTCTTTGCCATAGATTTCTACGTCATAGGCTCCGATGATGGGTTCGAAGTTGTTGTTCTTGACGGATTGGTAAACGGGCAGGCTTTCGTCAGCTACGCTGTTGAAACTAACACTGCGAAGGAGAAGCTTTTTGCCCTTCTTTTGCCAGCGCACCACCTGCTGTGGCCGGCTTCGGGTACCCGCTCCACCGAAGTTGAGCCCCTTTACGAAGCCACTGATGCGGCTGACGACGAGGATCTCGTCTTCGAGCAAACTCATGGGGAGTTCAAAATATGTTTTGTCGTCTTTGGTAATAACGTCGAAGAGGCCTTTGGCTACTTCAGCGTCTTCCATTAACTCGACGTAAGGATCTTTTTTTTCCTTTTTTTCTTCTTTCTTTTCGTCTTCTTTCTTCTCTTCCTGCGCAAAAACGCTGGTGGTGAAGGCCAGTAAGGCCAATAGGTATAGTAATCGTCTCATGGTGTGCTTTGGTTATGTGGTCAGAAAAGTAATCGTTTTTGAGGTGGGAATGTTTGGCGGATCACGGATTACGCGGAGTAACGCGGATATTTATCAGTTCTTTACCAGGTTTTTTGGGCGCTGACGCAGGTGCAGGGGGAGGTTTTTGGAGCAAGGTGAATTTTCACCAAGCTGTCGGACGGCTACCACACGAAGAGTCTCAGCTTAGCCGGAGTTACGCATAGTCCCTACCTTGTCCCGTACAAATTCATCACCTATGTTTCTTCGTATTGCTTCTATCCTTTGTGTCTTCCTGGCTTTCTCCTGTACTAAAAAGGTAACCGATGCCGCCATTGGCGGCGGGCCGATGGTAAGCACTACCTACGGAGAGCAGGCCGAAGTAATCATGGGAAGCGGTCTAACCGTAACTAAAACGCCGTCCGCTTTTACCTTCATGGAGGTGGTTTCTGACAGCCGCTGCCCGAAGGGCGTTGATTGCATCCGCGCCGGGGAGGCCATCGTCCGTGTAGCACTCGCTGATGGCAGCGAGCAAACTGTGGAAATTAATGCCGATAGCAAACAACGGGCATCCTTTACTGTCCCCGATGGCTCAGTACAGATAATGAGCCTGGAGCCTTACCCCGAGGCACGGGTGAAAATTGATCCGGCCAGCTACCGGCTGAAGGTCCGGATCGTTAAGGCTGCCGTACAATAACATTGTTTCGCCCGGCTTAACCGCCGGGGATAACCCCTTCGGTCCAAAGGGCTGATACTACCCCAAGCTCATGTTTTTTCCCATCGGAGACGACCAGGTTCATCAGGGCCATAAGCCCTATTTCGCCTATGGCTTTATTGCCCTCAATGTACTCATCTTTATCTTTCAGGCAACACTTGACGTTGGGGCGTTCAACGAGTTCGTGTACACCTATGGCTGTATTCCCGCCGAGATTGAAGCGGGGCAGGATTACCAGACTTTGCTCACTTCCACTTTTCTGCACGGCAGCTGGATGCACCTGATCGGGAATATGCTTTACATGTGGATTTTTGCCGATAATATTGAAGCTTCGATCGGTAATGTGCCCTTTGCCATTTTCTATGTCCTGGGCGGGCTGGCAGCGGGGCTGTGCCACATCTACTTTAACCCGGGTAGTACGATCCCCGCAGTAGGGGCAAGTGGTGCCCTTTCTGCCGTGATGGGGGCTTACATCGTCAAGTTTCCCAAGTCAAACATCAAGGGCTATCTCGTCTTTTTCAGGATCAACGTACCGGCTTTTGTGTTCCTGGGCTTTTGGTTTTTCCAGCAGTCGCAGTCGGGCTACGCCAGTATTGGAGACACCAGTGGCGGCATCGCCTGGTGGGCGCACATTGGTGGTTTTGTGTTTGGCGTGCTTTGCGGATTTTTGTTCCGGACCTTGTATGGCGTCCCTCAACTTAAAGCAGAGTCGGGCGGACGAAAAGGCCCCTTCGCATGATACTGAACTACCTGCCCTCCGGCGGGTTTCTAGTAATCATTGCTTCTTGTAACCTCCCCCGTTGGGGGCCGCGCCCCGGGCGCGACCGGGGGCCATTGCACCTGCGCTCCGGTGCCCCGCTAATTGCTATTAAACCGAATCTATGTCCACCCGTACCGACGTCAACACTCTCGGAGAATTCGGCCTGATCGATCACCTGACGGCCAGCTTCAAAAACCGACAACCGAGCACCGTGCTGGGGGTGGGAGACGATGCGGCCATCATCGCCACCGGAGGCGACGAACAACTCGTGGTCAGCACCGATATGCTCGTGGAGGGCATCCACTTCGACCTGAGCTACTCCCCGCTCAAACACCTTGGCTACAAGGCCGTGGCGGTGAATGTATCCGACATCTGCGCGATGAACGCCCGGCCGCAACAAATCACGGTTAGCATCGCCATCTCTAACCGTTTCAGCGTGGAAACCCTGGACGAGCTCTACGCCGGCATCCAGGCAGCCTGCGACAACTACGGCGTTGATCTGGTGGGCGGAGATACCACCAGTTCCAACAAAGGCCTCATCATCTCCATCACGGCCATCGGCCGCGCTCCGGCCAGCCGGATTACCCGCCGTTCCGGGGCGAAAGTTGGTGACCTGATTTGCATTACCGGCCATCTCGGGAGCGCTTACCTCGGGCTGCAACTCCTAGAACGAGAGAAACAGGTATTCCTCGCTAACCCGGATATGCAACCTGAAATGAAGCCCGAGAACAAAGATCTCTACTCCGCCATCCTGCGCCCGGAAGCCCGGACCGACATGATCGACCTTTTCGCCAAAAACGACATCGTTCCAACGGCCATGATCGATATCTCCGACGGCCTGGCCAGCGAAATGATGCATATCTGTAAGGCCAGTGGCGTTGGCGCGATCCTCGAAGAAGGCAACGTGCCCATCAAGCAGGAAGCCCAGCTGCAGGCCCTCGAATTCAACCTCGACCCCATCACCTGTGCCCTCTCCGGCGGCGAAGACTACGAACTCCTCTTTACCATTGATCCGAAAGACGTTGAAAAAATCCGCTTCTTACCCGGTCTGTACATTTCCGGCGAAATCGTTGCCGCAGCGGATGGTGTAAAACTCCACACTGTAGGTGGCAACATCCACGACGTGAAGGCGCAGGGGTGGAATCATTTTTAGAGATGTCAGGATTGATTGCATCGCTTGGAAAGGGCATGATTGCCGATGAAGTTGTTGGCCTCAGGTCCGGTCTTATAGTTTGGGTGAGTACAGCCCGCACTTAGCGCGGACTGCCAAATATCGTCGGGACCGGTCTCCGAAAAGTGCACCGAGGGGCGGACTTAAGCCCTTGATTCGCGATATTAATTTTATTAGCGCTCAAAATCTTAACCCAACTTAAAAGTATATTATCCAATCGGAATCTCCTTCAGATACGGTAAAAAAAGACTAACCTTCGTGCCAGCAGCTTTACCGTCTTCGTACAGATCTTCAATAGTAACGGCAACTTCTTTATACCCTAAACGGTGAAGGAAATTTATTCGTTTTTCAGTGTTGGCGGTGGCGATGGACAGGTGGCCTTTTTCACCTCCTTCTTTTGCCATCTCGGCAGCGGCCTCTCTGCCCCGGCCGTCATCGGTTACCACACAACAAATTCCCCGGCCATTGTCGGATGGGTTAATCCTTATTTCAATAAGCCCCTGCCGCTTAAGACCGGTAATGCCATGAATCAGCGCATTCTCAACGATGGGCTGGATGATCATTCTGGGAATCATCGAGGAGACGCCCGTTAGTTCGGGGGCGACGGTGATGGAGTAGACAAAAGATTCACGAAACCTCAGCTTTTCAATTTCCATATAGGACCTGATGAATTCAATTTCCTGATCCAGGTTGATGTGTGCCTGGGTATAGGTCTTAGTGAGCGTACGAAGTAGGGTAGCAAATTTGCCCAGGTAATTATAGGCTTCGATCTTCTTTGATTTGAGAATGTAATTCTGAATGCCATTGAGTGTATTGAAAATAAAGTGTGGATGCATCTGCGATTGCAAAACCTGTATCTTAGCCTCCGCTATTTTTCTTTGCTGTTCGGCGAACTTTACCTGGTTTCTTTTGCGCATAAAAAAGTAGGTGCCGGGGATCAAGAGAAACAGGAAAAGCATCGCTGAGGTCAGGTTTCTCGTGTAGAGTTGATTTTTCCGTTGACTTTCCTTTTGAGCAATGTTGAGCCGCTCAATTTCAAGGTTCTTTTCCAGCAGTGTCAACCGGTTAGTTAATGATTGGATAGCCTGGCTTTGCTCAATTCCCTTTAATTCGGTCTGTACTTTTCGGGACTTTTGCGAGGCTTCCAGCGCTTGTTGGTAAAGGCCCTGTGCTTCATAAAGCTCAATTCGGTATTCTTCGCAGGATAGCACGGCATACCTCAGGTTCATATTATTAGCCATCTCGCATCCTAAGTCGAGGTACGATGTTGCCTTTTCGAAGTCTTTCTTCCCCTTGTAAGCACCGTAGAGGTTGAAACAAAGAAATATGTTGGGTAAGGAAGCAGAAAGACCAAAGAAATCGATGTTTTCATTAAGGAAGGCGATGGTCTCGTCATACTTTTCCTGTCGGTTGTAGATGAAGGTAGTATTAAGTGCTGCCTTTTTTTCGATAAGGTCTAAGCCATACTTTTCAGCGATTTTAAGTGCCTTTGTTACCAACTGTAAAGAGGAGTCGTATTCGGATTTTTCCGCTTTTACGCCGCCGATTATGAGGAGTACGGACGACTCTATGCCCGGATGATTAATGGTGTGACTTACGTCTATTGCCCGCTGAGCGTATTCCAGAGAGGAGGCATGGTTGCCAGCCCGAAAATAGTAGTCGCTCAGGCAGGTCAGGTTCCAGCCGATGGCGGTGGTTTCCTCGATGCGTTGGGCCAGCTCGTATGAAATCAAACTTTCCTCAATGGCTTTGGAGTAATTGCCATCACGGGAATAAATCCGGCTGATGGCGTTTTTTACGCTAGCGGCTTCGGAAAGTTTGTTTGCCTGCCGATATTCCCGATATATTTTGTCCGCTATAAAGAGGATGCTTTTGCTGTCTCCGAAATGAGGAATCCAGACTTCCTTCCTGGCGTACCAGGATTCCAGCTCAAAGTCTCCGAAAGTTGAGAAGAGTAGCGGCCGCAAAAGCTCCGTCATTTCCACAATTTTTTGGGAATCTGCCAGTGGTCTGTCGATGTTATCGTCCGTAAGGGGGGGTTGTGGCAACAAGAAATCTTCGTCGATCGCTGGAAGATCAAACGAGCTGGAGAAACAGGGAGTCCAAAAAAGTAAAGCTCCCAGGCAAAAAAAATGAAATTGTAGACGTTTCATGAATTAATGATAGCAGGCCGTTTCAACTGTAAACTACAAATTGATTATTAAAGCAGGGTGTTCGGTTGGGTACCCGTTATTTTTCTCACTCCACCCCCATCACATCCACCCACCCCAAATCCCCCGGCCGGTGGTGGCCCATGTCATCGCTGACGACGCCGCCTTCGCCCTTCCAGACGAGGTAAAGGTCAGCGGCCGCGCGGGTACCAGCGGGCAGCGGTAGCCGCACCCGCTCCGTCTGGTCCCAGCCCTCCGTCGGGGAGGTAGTGGTGCGGGCGAGGAGGTCGCCTTCAGGACTGCCATGTCGTAGTTCCAGTTCGCCCGGCGCATTGGCGTGCAGGTCGAGGGTAAAGGCGCGGAGCCCGGCCAGGTCGATGTTCGCCAGCCGCAGCCAGCCGCCGGGGCGAAAGCTCACCACCTTGAAGGCCATGTTTTGCCCGCTGCCGGGCACGGCAGCACGGTAGAGCCCGTCGTGGGCGTGCTCCGCTTCTAGGCGGGTAGGGCGCAGCACCACCGTTCGCTGCCCGGTAAGGGGCGGCGTACTTCTGCCGCCGCCGTCGCGGTAGCTGGCCGCCAGCACGTAGCTGCCAACACCTTCGCCCGGTTTCACCGCACCTGCTAGTGGCAGCCCGCCGTTGTTGAGGCTCAGAATGTAGCCAACCATCGTTTCTGCATCGGCCTGGCTCAGTGCCGGGTGGCCGCTCATCAGTCGTTCTCCCCAGTTGCCGTTGCCACCCTTGATGACCTTCCCGGCCAGCATCTCGATGTTGGCTTTGCTGTCTTCGTAGCGCTCCGCGACGGCAAGATAGGCCGGGCCAACGTTCTCCGACCGCTCCTTATGGCAAGTGTAACAGTCGCTGCCCGCCATCAGCGATGCTCCGGCGGCATAGGCCAGGTCACCACTTGGCAGCTGGGCTTCGCCCCGGCGCAGACCGTCGGCCAGCTTAGGGTCTTCCACCCAGGTGGCGTTCACCAGCACCTTCGAATCTTCGAGCTTACCGGCGGCTCGGTCTTCGGGGTCGTTCACGGAGGCGGTGTAGCGGAGTTGCGACCGCCCCGGCAGCAGGAAGGATTGGTTGCCGTCCAGCACCAGGCCCATTTCCGGGCGGGCATTACCAGCCGCCAGCGTCACGCTGGCTTCGGCGGTGCTACCCGTCAGGTCGCTCACCTCCAGGCGGAGACTGTGGCTTCCCGGCTGGGTAATCACCGGAGAAAATTCCATTGTCTCGGCCATCAGCTTCCCGTTCAGGAACCAGCGGTAGCTAAGGTTGTCTTCCGGGTCGGGGTCGTTGCTGCCGGCGGCGGAGAGGGTAGGGCGGAAGGGGATGCCGCCAGCCGTTTCGTCGGCCAGCAGATTTGCCACGGGCGGACGGTTTTTGGCGGAGTAGCTGATCCTGACCAGTCTTGCATCCGGATTGTTCAGGAAATAGTCGTTGCCGTATTCAAGCAGGTAGATCGATCCGTCGGGACCGAACTTGAAGTCAATCGGCTTCGAGATCGCCAGCTCCGGTAAGAAGTCCTCCATCTGTACGATCTCCTGCCGGGCGGAGTCGAGCGTCACTACCTTGATCCAGCTGCGTGCCCACTCGTAGATGAACCACTTGCCGTGGTAATATTCCGGCAGGGCGCTGTTTGTGATTGGGACGAGATTGTCCTGATCAAAGAAAGGACCCGCCATCGCAGAGCGACTTCCCTTTCCGAGCACTGGAAATTCTTTGCTCGGCCCGTAGGGGTACCAGATGAAGGCGGGTTGGGCTGGTGGTAGTTCCCGCGCGCCATAGTTGTAGGGTGATTCGTTGATCGGGGCGGCGGGGTTGAAGGGCTCGCCCACCTCGTCCGTCGTAAAGTCCCGTTCGTTGAAGGCGAAGTTGTCGCCCATGAAGTAAGGCCATCCGAAGTTTCCGGCCGTGCGCGCCTGGTTCCATTCGTCGTAGCTCTCGGGGCCGTATTTCCCGGCTTGCCCCACGTCAGGGCCTACGTCTCCCCAGTACAGATAGTTCGTCCAGGGATCAATTGTGATGCGAAAAGGGTTACGGCAGCCCATGGCGTAAATTTCGGGTCGGCCGGCTTCGCCGTCGGGGAAGAGGTTGCCATCGGGGACCTCGTAAGTACCGTCGGGCATTGGCCGGATGCGGAGAATTTTGCCCCGTAGGTCAGCGGTGTTTCCGCTTGATTTCTGAGCGTCGAAGGGGCTGCGGCCGGGCCGCTCATCAATCGGGCTGTAGCCGTCGCTTTCCTTACTGCTGGTGTTGTCTCCGGTGCTGAGGTAAAGCAGTCCGTTGCGGTCAAACTCCAGCCCGCCGCCACTGTGGCAGCACTTATCGCGCTGTACGGTGACGCGCAGTACCACGATCTCGCTGGCGGTGTCGATCACGCCGTCTTTGTATTCGAAGCGGCTCAGAATCTGGTCCAGAGAATCACAGGGTGCCGGGCTGTAGTAGAGGTAGATCCAGTCGTTATCACGGCCGTATCCGGGGTCGAGGGCCAGTCCGTGCAGGCCGTCTTCGTAGTTGCCTTCGATGCAGACGTCGAAGTCGCGCACGAGCCTGGTACTGCCCTTGTTCCAGAGTTTCATTTTGCCGCGGCGTTCGAGGAAGAGTACGCTGCCGTTAGGCAATACCTCCATTTCCATGGGTTCGTAGATGTTGTCGTCCAGTACCTGCATTTGAAAACGGTCAGCTTTCGGGGCGGAGAGCGGCAATTTGGGCGCGGACGCAGGTGCAATGGGAAGCTCGGCTGTGAAAAACGTCTGCATCTCCGGGCTTCTGTCCGCAACGGCAAGCACCTGCCCGTTGCCCAGGGTGGAGCCTGGAGGAGCAGAGGAGCGGGCGCTTTCGTACCAGGCCCAGGCGTAGGGCACCGTTTGCCTTTCATCAATGATGAGCAGGCGGCCTCCGCTCATTACGAAGCGTTCAACGGAGGTGCGCCGGTGGGCCGTCAGGCTGTCATAATCCGCTTGCAGCAGCGTCAGGTTGCGGTACTGAAACAAGCTGTCTTCTTCCAGCATCCGGTAAGGTGCCACATTGGAGGGCTTGCCCATGGCTTGCCGCAGTGCTTCCAGCGGCCCGCTGCCTGCTTCCCCAACGAGGAGGACCGGCCCGTCGGCCGGCAGGGTAATCAACTCGGCCATGGAGCCGTCGTCGCAGCTGCTCAGGAAACCAAAAAGGGGTAATAGAAAGAGAAGCCTGGTCATTGGTTATAGTTCTGAATGATTGCACATAAAAGTTGGGTAAGATAACAGGAATCAGGTAGCAAAATGTAAGGAGAATGCAAGCTTTTCAGGGCAATCGATTGTGCATGGCTTTTTGGTAGCTAGTCCGCTTACCACATCGAAATATCCCAATTTTTCAACCTTAAGAACAATTTAACGTCACAATCCACCACCTTCCTTTTTCCGTTGCCATTGAGGAAGCGGTAGCTATATCCCCATAAAAGGACGGGTTTGTCGACGGATGACCACAGAAATCGATGAATTGTTTATCTTTATGACGTTAAAGCAGATGGTAATTCATGCCCTCAACTAAGTGACTACAGTGCATTGTATACGTCAATCTTTGTGGGAAAGGTAGTGTTGCTGCTTTTTCACCAGGAAATACGGGCTTCGACTTTTCCCGTACTTCTTACATGAACTGACACGCATTTTTTTCTCCGATGACCGACTTAGGAGCTGATTTTGTACCGATTTTTGACGTCCCATAATCCCGACTATGTTATCCAATTTTACTTCAGGTATTCTATTCATTGTATTCTCATTTCTCTCCGTTTCACTTTCCGCTCAGGAACAGTTGATCTGGCCGGGTGACATCAATGACAACGGCAAGGTTAACGGTGCCGATATGCTCTACTGGGCGCGCGCCTACGGTGTTCGTGGCTTCGAGCGCCCGCAAGCTACTACCGATTGGGTAGGGCAACCGATGGGTAACCCGTGGGAATTGAAATTCCCCGACGATCGAAACCTTGCTTACAGCGACGCTGATGGTGACGGCCGGATTTCCGGATTTGACCTCCCTGTGCTCTTTCAACACCAACATCGCACCCGCGTCAGCGCCCAAACCGATGACGCCTACGAACTACCCGATACTTCGGCCAACTACGATGCGAAACTTCTTTTAGTACCCGCCGGTGTAGAACTTGCCGCTACGGGTACTTTCCTCAATTTTGAGGTACAGCTTACCGGCCGCGATTCGAGCTTCGACCGTTTTCACGGCATCAGCTTCTACGCAACTTTCTCCGACGGGCTTTTTAAAGACTATTCTTACGGGCTAGAACAAAGCGCGGAATCTGCCCTCAGCGGCGGTAGATCTTTGCTGAACTGGATGACGGTGGACAGCAGCGCCCAAACCATTAACTATACTCTCACCGCCATCCACCACCGCGCGCTTAGTGCCGATGGTGTCATCGGTCGGATTGCCATCCCCTTCTCTCCTGGCTTTAATATTGACCAGTTGAATACCACCACCGTTGTCATTGACAGCATCGTGCTGCATGACCCTTCCATGAATTCCTATAAGGTTGCTACTGAGCCCGTTGTCCTTTCCGGAAATACGGGTTGTTCTTTCACCGTTAGCCCCGTTTGTGGAAACGACGGCCGTACCTACCTGAACAGCTGCTTCGCCGAAGCGGCCGGCATTACGGTCTATACCGCCGGTGCCTGCTGGAACCCGGGGCTGAGCCACCTGACCATGAACCCGAACGCCAACTGCCCCACGGCATACGAGCCCGTCTGCGGGTTCAACGGCGTTACCTATCCTAACGCCTGTGCTGCTGAAGCGGCTGGCGTCACCAATTACAGCTCTGGTGTCTGTAACCCGAATGATCTTTCCTGCTACGATCCCACACTGATTTCCATCAGCATCGGTACGAGCGTTAACCAGGACAACGGCATCATCAGTTTCTATTGCGATAACACCAGCGGACCGGTCTGTGGCTGTGACGGACAGCAATATCCCAGTGCCTGTGCTGCCGAAGCCTCCGGCGTCCGGAGCTACGTCAGCGGCGGTTGTGACGATGGATGTGTCGACTCTGACATGATCGGCAGTACCGACGATTGTGGTACGGACACTGACTTTGTCTGTGGCTGTAACAATGAGACTTACATTAATGCCTGTTACGCCGAAGCGGCGGGCGTAATGAACTACACCGCCGGCCCATGTAACGGCGCTTCCGGATGGTGTAACGAGGCAACGGTAATCAGCTGTGGTGATTACCTGCCTAACGAAACGACCGTTGGAGCCGGAAACCAGATCACTGACTACCCCGGCGCAACGAGTGTTCGTATGCAGGGAACTGATCGGGTGTACGTCTTTGAAAAAACCTCCGCAGGTGATCTGCAGATTGGCCTTGAGATCATGACGCCCGGCCTGAACATGGACGTCTTCCTGCTCACCGGAGATTGTAATAATTATCAGGTGGTGGGCAAAAGTACAACTTCCAACTCCCAGACGAACAATGAGGGCATCGTTCTTGAAGACGCCCCGAATGGTACCTATTATATTGTAGTGGACGCCCCTGTTGCAGGCCCCGGTGGAGAATACCGCCTCGAACTCAGCTGTGGCTACCTCGATTGTAGCGCACGCGTTCCGCTGAGTTGTGGTGTTACCTATAATGGTAGTAACGTCGGCGGTACTGATGACGTAAGTACCTACACTTGCGGTCCCCAGCTCAACGTGGAGAACAATGGTCCGGAGATCGTCCATTCCTTTACCATTACGGAGGGAAGCCCGGTAAGCATCCACCTTACGGGTATGACGGCGAACCTGGAACTCTTTTTACTTAGTGAGTGTAGCCGCCGGTCCTGCCTGAAGTTCAGCCAGAACGCAGGCACAAACAACGAACGAATTGATGTCACCTTGCTGCCGGCAGGTACCTACTATGTGGTAGTTGATGGATACAACGGTGCGATCTCTGACTATTCCCTGCGGGTAGACTGTGAGGCCAGCTGTGCGCTGGAAACCCAGATCCTGAACCAGTCCGGAACGGCCTGTGGGCAGAGCGGCGGTACCATCGACCTTTGCGTAACGGGCGGTACGCCAACTTACACGGCCCACTACGTTGGCCCGGTTTGCCGCACGGCCACCAGCTACAACGGTCACTTCACTTTTGCTAACCTTCCTCCCGGAGTCTATACGACCTGGATCGAGGACGCCAACGGTTGTGAGACGGAGCTCGTCTTCACCATTACTGCCGGAGATGGCGGACTGGACGCCACCTTTACCCCCATCGACGCAGGTTGTGGAGAGGAAGGCAGCATCCGCGTTAACATGACGAACCCGGGAACGGCTCCTTATACCGTTTACCTGAGTGGGCGAATCAATACTACTCTGACGACCAGCCGCACCAGCTTCGGCATCTCCCCGCTTCCTGCCGGACAGTACACTGTAGCCATCGCGGATGCTTCCGGCTGTAGCGTATCCAGAACACTGACCGTTGGTCAGTCCAATGGTAATTTGGACGTTACCGTTAGCAGCGAGCCCGCTGGTTGTGACGGTAGCCTCGGGGAAATTGTGGTTGATACCGACAGTGGAACCCTTCCCTATACTGTTCGCCTGGCGACGGGGCCGGTTACGGGTGCCCAAACGGTAAACGGCTATGACTTCCGGATTCACGACCTGCCCGCCGGGCAGTACAGTTTCATCCTCACGGATGCTACAGGCTGTAGCTTTGAACAGCAGGTGGTCGTAGGCAACAGCGAACTGGAAGCAACGGTATCCGCTACACCAGCTAACTGTGGTATCGCGGGTGCGGCACGGGTAAACGTAAGTACCGGTACTGCTCCTTACACCATCAATTATGACGGACCGCTCTCCGGAACGGTGACCAGCACCGATGCGATTTCAGTAATCAATGGCCTTACAGCAGGTACTTACACTTTCTCCATCTGGAGTGCCGATGGCTGTGATGCTTCCGAAACCGTCTTCATTGACGACAACGGCGGAAGCCTCGGCTTCACCGTTACCCAAATGACCGCTGCCTGTGGAGACAACAACTCCGACCTCCAATTAATCGTCAGCGGCGGAACACCGAATTACAGCGTCAGCTGGACGGGCACTTCCTCCGGCTCCGCCGACGTTGGCGGCAACGGAGTAGCGACGGTAGATCTGCCACCAGGCAACTACACTTTCGTCGCTACCGACTTCGGCGGCTGTACCGCTACCCGTGAAATAAACATCAACGGCGGCCTTTCGGGTGCCAACCAGCAGAGCTTCGTCTTTGGCGCAGGCTGTGGTCAGGTAGACAACATCCGTACCCTGCTTAACGGCGGCGAAGCACCCTTCGATGTAGTAGTGACTTCTGGCTGCCCGGGCCAAAACCAGAGCTTCCGCGTTTTCGAGAACACTTTTGACCTGATGGAATTGCCTAACTGCGATTACACCATTCAGGTAACGGACGCCGCTGGCTGTCAGAGCAGCCAAAGGGTAAGCGTAGACGTGGACCCCGATGCAGATATTCTGGTCTTGTCTACTGACGGAGGTTCCTGTGGTGGTACAGGCTCCATTGAGCTGAATATTACTGCCGGTGACACCCCTTACTTCATTGAATGGACCGGCCCACAGGGCGGCGAAGTTAACCTCGTTTCTCAGGTGTACCGCGTAAACGACCTGCCCGCAGGAACTTACACTTTCACCCTGACCAATGCCGATGGCTGTGAAGACACCCAATCCATTACCCTCAATAACGACGGTAGTCTGGAAGTAGTCTCCAGCGTAGTAGCCAACGATTGTGGTCGCCCGGATCAAATCTGGAACGACATCGAAGGCGGAACGGGGCCCTACACCGTAGTGGTTAATCGTGTATGCAGTGAAGACCAAACCCCGGTATCGGTAGAAATGTCTGGCAACGGTTTTGAGATCGTTAACCTGCAGCCCTGCTGCTACGAAATGGTTATCACTGACGCGAACGGCTGTAGCACAACCACAACGGTTTGTGTGGATCCTTACAACTTCTTCAATATCATTCCTTCTGCCGGTGTGTGTGGGCAGGATGGCAGTGTTGAGATTGAAATAATGAACAGCAATGCTGTAGGTCCCTTCTCCATCAGCTACCAGGGCCCCGAGTCAGCTGATCTGACGACTAGCAGCACGGAATTTGAACTGGATGATCTTTCTCCCGGATCCTACACTTTTACCGTCACTGACGCTAATGGCTGTATGGAAACGGAAACCGTAGTGATCAACGATGTGTCCAGCGACCTCAGCCTGAGCACGGCCGTCATCAACAATGATTGCGGACAATACAACCAACTCTGGAACGATGTAACCGGCGGTGTATTACCCTACAATGTAGTGGTTACCCGGCTTTGCGATGGTGCCGTAGATAACAGCTTCTCGCTGACTTCTTCCGGCTTCGAGCTGCTGGATCTTGACGAATGTTGCTACGAAGTAAAAGTCACCGATGCTCTTGGCTGTATGGTGATGACGGAAAGTTGCGTGGAAGACGAATCTCCCGAACTTTTCACACCAACGTCCATTAGTGGCCCCTGTGGTCAGGACGGGCGCATCGACCTGGATTTCACCCGCGGCACTACTCCATATCAGGTGACGTACACAGGGCCAATTTCCGGAGACAACGCCGTTAACGGTAATGCCCTGTCCATCAACGATGCCCCCGCCGGTACGTACACCTTCACGGTAACTGATG
>ENA-ORXT01000550-ORXT01000550.1-marine-metagenome-genome-assembly--contig:-NODE-550-length-58540-cov-17.322563_pt1 | contig 58540 bp, 54 predicted proteins | sample MGYA00237868_ERZ511482 | MGnify/ENA metagenome assembly ERZ511482 | reverse complement strand
TGGTCCCGCCGGCCGGGAATGTGAACACCTCCGCAATTGCCATATCGACAACCTAAAGAGGGGGTCTGACAGTTTCGATTTCGCATGTTTCGTTACCGGCCGCTTCCGCTACCCTGACTGCACCACGGGCTGTGGCTCAGCTTGGTAGAGCGTCCGGCTGGGGGTCGGAAGGTCGCGAGTTCAAATCTCGCCAGCCCGACCAATATCGGTATTCGCAAACCCTGGTCCACGTATGTTGGATCAGGGCTCTCATTTGGTCGATCAGGTCGGGGAAGGCGTCGTCGACCGCGTCGGATTCTTCGGCCTCGATAGTTTTGATCTCACCGCGGTTGTCGGGAACGAGGCTGGGGCGGCTGAGTATGGTGTAAAGCCCGGCCCGCTGGATATCGACGATGGTGTCGTCATCGATGTAGAACGGTCGATGAGATCAGCATTGAGTTTGCGGCGGGCGTTGGAGCCGGATTTGAGGCAAGCGGCAGCCCAGTTGTGCATGGATCGCCTCGACGATCGCGAACTTGCGACACAGCCCCTCAACTGTCATGACGGAAGCCAACAGCTCCTGGCCCTCAGCAAGTTTCCTGATGATCTGCTCCAGCGATCGCCGGCGTCGATTCGATATTCTCGGTCCTTCCTGCCACTCCATCATGGCGTGACAACTCGGACCGCACATTCACCGGACCAATCTGAGGGGCTCAGTGCAGGATCATTCCTCGGGATCGCTCTCCAGTGCAATCCGCAGGGCCAGATCGTCAAACTTCAAATCGAGAGTTCAGTTCTCAATTTCGTCCAGTGTCAGTTCGCAACGGGGATCGGCGAACCGGTCGTCACCGCTGATTTGTTCAGTGTCGAATGGGAAGGTGACTGCGGCACGAATGTCACGGGCGGCTACGACTGTGACCGGCTCATGAGCGAATAGTTCCTTGCCGCCTTTGTCTACGAAGCGCGCTGTGGCCAACGTGACGACGGCGAAGCTCTCAGATGTCTCGATAATGACAGACATTCCGTCCACGCGGTTGCAGGTCACGATCTCGGCTGAGATGCGGCTGGAGTTCACCAGCACCGTAGAACCCGGCGCGTTGGTAGTCATGGATTGAGCTGCGGCTTCATCAGCCGAGCCGCTATCGGTCGACTCGTTTGCTCCATCGGGTTGTGCTTCGGCAGGGGAGGAGGAACGAGTTGCTGGTGTGCTGTCGATATCCGAAAGCACATCGGTTGTGCGCCCAGCGTCAGCGCTCCGCTCGAGATTTTCGCCTTCATTGTCCGTCGGGTTCGAAACAGCATCCTCGTCATTCGTCGCCGGCTGTTCCTCGTTCGTCGTCACCGGCTGCGTGGCGAGGTCTGATTCGGGGGGCTCTCCTGGATCCGCGGGTTGGTCGAGAACCTGCAGCAGTGACCAAACCCCAACAACAAACACAGCGACAAGGCTCGCAGCCAAGAGCGCAGTCCGTTGCCGACTGCGGTCTCGCTTGGGTTCCGGCGACTGTGCCATGTGAGCCGTCGGGGAGTTCCGACCAACGGGCTGTTGCTGAACCTCCGGTCCCGCCTCCGCATTAACGGCTGACTGTTGCGTGAATCGGACCGTGCTGGCCGCCGCGTGGTCATGTTCTTGGCCAAGTGCGGCGCGAATAGTCGCAGCGAACGCCGATGCGGAATCAGGCCGCCGATTCGGGTCTTTGTGAAGTGCTTCGGCAACGGTCCGGCTCAACAGTTTCGGTATGTCCGGAACCAGGTCAATGAGCGGCGTCGGCTCGCTTTCGAGCACGTGGCGCATCATGGCTTCCACTTGCATGTCTGGTTCCTCGAACGGACCGCTTCCCGCAACCAGGGCGTAGAACATCGCAGCGAGCGAGTACACGTCTGAACGCTCTGAAGCGGCGAGGCCCCGCAGGCGCTCGGGAGGCGCGAAGCCTGGCGTCGCAGCGACCAGCGTGGACATTGTCTGGGTTCCGTCAACGAACTTTGCGATACCGAAATCGGCGACGACCGGATTTCCATTCTTGTTCACGAGGATGTTCGCTGGCTTAATGTCTCGATGGAGTACGTTCCGCCGATGGGCGAACTCGACAGCGTCGCACACGTCAATCAGTATCGAACCAGCCTCTTGCCACGGCGCCGGTCCGAATTCCTCAAGCTTCTGTTGCAATGACGTCTTCATCAACGGCATCACCAGGTAAGGCTCGCCACGGTCGGTGATCCCCGAACTCAGAATCGAGATAATCCCCTTGTGCTCGCCGAGCCGCGCAATCGCTTCGGCCTCTCGGTCGAATTGTTTTCGCGTTCTCGGATCCGCAGCTGTAAGTCGAAGAACCTTGACAGCAACAGCAAGGTCATCGCTCAATCGGAGTGCCGAAAAAACGACAGCTGAGCCTCCACCGCCAATGAGCGTCCCGGGTCCAAGCCCCTCAATCCCGAGCGCAATCACGCCTTAGACACTAGGGCAGCACCGCTCATCCAACGCAGGCCATATGAATCGCGGCGTCGTACCACCGTGCTCGACTTGGCCCGGGCCACTGCGCCTTTGTGCGATCCGGACTTGATCGCGTAGCCACAAGATCTAGCTAATGGGCGGGGAGGGGACCTTTCTGCGAACTCTCTACCAGCGGCCCCGGCTTCGGTCCTGAGCGCCATGGTGTGCGAATGCGATCTCGCAGCCATTCGACGGCCAGGTAGTAGTAGGGGAACGACAGGAGCACCAGGAAGGTGCTCGACAACAGGCCGAAGATGATGGTGAAGCCCAGCGACTCCCAGAATGGGTCGCTCAGGGCCAATGGCAACACGCCCGCCACCGTGGTCAACGACGTGGCGACCAGCGGTCGGAACCGGCGCCGCATTGCGGTCTCGATAGCCGACTTCCGGTCAGCGCCGGCCCGGCGTTCCTGATTGGCGAAGTCGGTCAGCAGAATGGTGTTGTTCACCGCAATACCGATCAGACCAAGTAATCCGAGCATCACGAAGAAGCTGATCTGATTGTTGGTCAGCAGCAACCCACCGAAGACGCCAAAGAAACTGAACGGAATGGCAAGGAACACCAGCAGCCACTGGACCGACGAGCGGAATTGAATCAACAGCAGCACCAGCATCAACAACAGGGCGATGCCAAACGCAAAAGGCATGGACGCAAAGGACTCCTGGTTGTCGGTCTCAAGGCCGAAGTCGAACTCCACACTGTCGGCTTCAAGTCCCAAGCTGGCCAGGGCGTCCGGACCGAACGCCGCCTCGATGAACGCCTGGGTTTCGGAGGTGGTGGTGGTCACGTCATCCGCGTCGAACCGGGCTTGGACCTCCACGTAGCGGCGGCCGTCGGCCCGAGCCACGCTGTCGGTCAACACCAGATCGGTTTCGATCACGTTGAAGGTGGTGCCGTTCGGCCGGGCGATCTCGGCTCCGTCGAGGGCGGCTTGTAGTTCCTGCGCCGCGTTGTTCAAGACTGCCGGGTCATCGCCGTAGACCTGCATCAGGAATGGGAAGAGGGCTTCGGGCGGCCCGCCGGAGATCACTGAGAACGCAACTCGGGCCCCTTCGGTTCGGTCGCCAATGGGTTGCAGCACGTTCTCAACGAGGTCGGGTGCTTTGTCCCGACTGCCCATGTCAGACAGCACGAACTGCGCAAACGCATTTCGGCTGTTGCCAACGAAGGTGTACGCCTGCTTCACGTCATCGCCAAGTGCGTCCACCACCTCCTGATTCACTGCCGACGAGATGGCCTTGGCCTCTTCGATTGAGGTGCCGGGCGGGAAGGAGAATTCCACCTGGGCGAAGTCGGAGTCCTTCTGCGGCGGGAAGATGTTGAAACCCACCCGGGGTGCAAACACGAACAGGCCCACGAAGGTCATGACGATGCTCAAGAGAATGCCGGCCGCGCCAATCGCAACGCCGGCGCGTCCACGGGTGCCCGGCAGGCGACCGATCACCCGGGCGGCCGCGTCGATTCCTCGCGTCAGAATTCCTTTGCTGGGGGGAGCGGACAGCACGAGGAATCGTGAGGCGAACGGGATGAAGATGAGCGACAGCACCAGAGACGAGATCAACGCCACGATCACCGAGATGGGCAGGATGCGCACGAAGTCGCCGAGAATGCCGGTGATCGCCAGCATCGGGGCGAACACCAGCACCGTGGTCACGGTTCCGGAGATCGATGCGGCACCAACGCGACGAATGGCGTGACCGATGATCTGGAGCGGGCTACGACCACCTTCGCGGAACGCATCAATGGCCTCTGTTATGACAATGGCGTCGTCAACAAAGAGGCCCAGGGCGATGATCACCCCAAACAACGAGATCGTGTTCAGCGAGATGCCCAGGAGGTGGAGCACCCCAAAGGAGGTGGCCATCACCGTGAAGATGAACAGCGCGGTAATGACCGAGGCCCGCCAGGAGATGAGCAGGAGCGCCACGATGGCCACGGCGATGATGCCGGTGATCACGTTCTGCTGCAGCGAACCAATCTGCCCCCGAATTTGGGTGGCCGCATCAATGGCGACTTCGGCGGTGAAGCCAGCCGGCACCGCCCCTTGAGCTTCCGCATCGTCAAGGACGATGTCGGTCGCATCCCGGATGCCAATGGAATCGACACCCTCAGCGGCCTTCACGCCAATGGCGATGCTCGGCCGAACGACATTTCCCCCAACGCTGGTGATCTGGTTGAAGTCGGTTTCCTGGCTGACTTGTTCGCCGGTGGCTGGATTGACCCCGGTCTCGATGAGATCGACCACCTCGGCGGCGGCGATGTCGGCCCGACCTTCGAACATGGGAAGGAGCTTGGTGGCCGCGGTTTGCAGATCAGCCGCCGATGTTCCCGGGTCGCCGGACACCCCAACGAGCAACTCGTACTCGTTGAGGAATCGCGCCACGTCCAGCGAGGTGACGAAGATGTTTGCTTCGGCCGGGAGCCCGGCCGCCAGTCCGGCCTTCTCCAGCGCGGCGGCGCCTTCAACCGAGGTGAACGCGGAGTCAAGTTCCACGCCAACAGTGAAACTGTTGGCGCGGGCCGTTGAGCTGACCGCAATGACCTCGGGCAATGCGGCGGCGGCGTCCGCAAGGGGCTGGGCGATATCGCGATCGACCCGCTCGGGGTCATCCACGAAATAGGTCCCGCTGGCCAGCGCAAACGGGGCGTCGACCGGCGGAAATCCTTCGCGCGGCATCAGTGTCAGATAGCTGAGCGTGCCGAAGATCACCAGACATGCCCATATCGCCAGCGTGAGAGGCGTCTTGGATGCGAAGAATTGAACCGCCCGGCTCAGAAGAGAGCTCTCGTCCGCAGCGTCCGCGTCATGAAGATCGCGGCTCTGGGTTGTGGTCACTTGGTGAGCCTTTCCGTGCACCCCCGCATTGGTTTGTCCCCGCGCCAACGGTATCTCAATCGGCTTCGGCTGGCGGTGTCAATCCCATCTCTTCCATATCCGAGTACCGGTTGCCAATGCGATGGTGAGGCCGACCGCCAACCGAGGTTCCGAGCGCAATCACAATCTCGTCCGGCCCGGGAGCATCGGCGATCTGCAGGTCGAGGGTCAGGTAGTGCGATCGAAACCCCGGATCGTTCTTGTGCATCATGGGGATAGCAAAGTTCCCGCCGGGTCCGATGCGGCTGTTGGTGAAGCTGAGGTAGCTGGTGCCGCCCACCGCATCTCGGAAAACATTGCCGAATCGCAGCGTGTGGACCAGCGCGGAGCCATGCTCGATCTCGCCGCTGGTACCGACCATGGCCGCTTTGCCGTAGCCCTCCACCCGGTCTCCGCCGCCCGACATCTCAACAAGCCGGGGCACCAGCACGGTGGCGAGTTCCGGCGCGACCGACAACAAGGTGGGCCGAAGATCATCCACGAAACCCTGGCCGGCCCATGGGTTGGTGATTACTGCGGCGACCGCGTGCAACCGCAACGGCGTTTCTGCTGCCTTTGTGCCTTCGATCAGGGTTTCTTCGGTGTGGGTGACGATTTTGCGCACATGGAGCATGGGGGGAAGCTACCGAATGCACCCCGCTGCGTCTACCGTTGCGGGCATGTGTGGACGATACGTGTCGACAACTTCAGTGGATGACATCGCGGCCTACTTTGATGCGGACCGGATTGACGAATCGCTTCTGGCCGCCGACACCGAAGGTCCGCCCAACGGCGCCGCCAAGCCCAGCTGGAATGTGGCGCCCACGGTGCAGGTCCCGGTGGTGATGCAGACCGCCGCTGGCGACACCGAACCTTCGGAACGGCTGGTTCGGCCGTGTGTCTGGGGTTTGATCCCGTTCTGGGCCAAAGAAGCCAAGATCGGCGCGCGGATGATAAACGCCCGGGCCGAGACGGTTGCCACCAAACCGGCGTTCAAACAGTCCTTTGCCCGCCGCCGCTGCATCATCCCGGCCGACGCGTTCTACGAATGGACCGCCACCGAAGCCAAGCTCAAGAAGGACCGGGTGAAGCAGCCGTGGCATATTGCGCGGAGCGATGGCTCGCTGTTGGCCTTTGCCGGGATTTACGACCACTGGAAAGGGCCCGATCCCAAAGATGACCCCGGCGGCCCGCCTCGGGAGAGGACCATGTCGTGCAGCATCATCACCACCGAAGCAAATGTCGCCATGCAACCGGTGCACGATCGAATGCCGGTGCTGTTGGCGGCCACCGACTGGGATCTGTGGCTTGAGGCCGACTACGGCCGCACCGGTGAAGGCCTGGACCATCTGGGGTCCATGCTCAAACCGGCGCCCAATGACCTGCTGACTTTTCGTCCGGTGGGCACCGAGGTGAACAACGCCCGCAACAACTCGGTCGAGTTGCTTTCGCCGCTGCCCGACGAGATTGTGCAGAACCTGCGAGACTCGGTGGGCCTATGACCACGACCTTCCAGGAGTTGCTGCCTGCCACTCGCGCCCGTTGGGAGCGGATCAACCGCCGGGTCGACCGTCAGTTGCTTCGTCTTCAAGGTCGCCTTGACCACCCCAATACCGACCGGTTCACCCCGTGGCTTGTGGCCCTTCTGCTCTTTGGGATGTTGTTCTTTTTGGCATGGTCGCGGTGGCGATCTCTGGACATGGGGACCGAACTGGCGTTGACGGTTCAAGGCACGTGGATGCTGGGTGACGGCTTCCGGCCCGAATTGACTCTGGCCGGCGGCAACCTGCTGGCCGAGCAGGGCGCCCTCATCCTGTATCCGCTGTCGATCATCCTCCGCTTCCTGCCGCGCATTGCCACCCTCCTTGCGTTGCAGTCGGCAGCATTGGCAGTGGGCGTGGTTCCTATCTGGCGTCTGGCTCGCGGCCAAGGTCGGCTTCGTGTTGGTGTAACCGCAGCCCTCGTCTTTGCGTACTGCTTCTACGCCGCAGTCCACAATCTCAACGTCGCCGGCTTCCACGCATCGGTCTTCGCGCTCCCGTTGCTGTTGGCCGCCACGCGCTTCGGACTCGATGACCGCCGGACTCCGTACGTTGTCTCGGTGGTGGGCGTGATGCTCTGCCGGGCCGATCTGGGACTGGCCATTGCCGGCCTGGGGGTGCTGCTGCTGATCGAAGGCAAACGGCGCTGGGGATTGTGGACGCTGCTCGGTGGCCTGACATGGTTCTTCGTCGGTGTCTTCCTGGTTCAGGCGGGGCTCAACGACTGGGTCTATCCGCACCTCAATGCCTTTGAAGACTTCGGCAATGGCCCGCTTGATGTCATTGTTGGCATTGTCTCCAACCCGGTGGATTTCCTCCGGCAGGTGTTCTCCGAAGCGAACTTCCGGGCCGTCATCGGCCTGTTGGCGCCGGTGCTGTTCCTTCCTCTGGTGGCGCCCCGCTATCTGCTGCCCGCCCTTCCGATCTACGCCTTGTACCTGGCCGCCGATGTGCCGGTTGGTCGCGTGGCCGAGTCCGCCCAGGCGGTGCCGATTGCGGCCTTCGTCTTCATTGCGACGGTCTTTGCGTTGAAACGCAGCGGTCAGGTGCTGGTGGAGCGGGTCAACGTGGATCGTCGAGTAGTACTGGCATTGGTGTTGACGGCGTCGGTTTTCTTTGTGGCCGATGCCGCATCATCGCCATATGCCCGCCCATGGAACTGGTACGAACGCACGCCGTCGGACATGGCGTTGTTGGAAGCGGTGGACCGGATTCCTCCTGACGCCAATGTGGGTGCCTCGCGTCGAGCGTTGCCGCTGCTGGCAGAACGGTTGGCGGTCTATGAACTCAACGCCAACCGACCGGTGGACGCAGTGAGGGCCGATATTGATGCGGTGGTGTTCAACGTCGATTGGGTTCTTCTGGACCTCTCCGCCACCCCGTGGGACATCTCGGTGGATCCCACGTTCTTCCGATCGTCGCTGGCCCGCAACGGCTATGAACAGGTGTACGACGGCGAAGAGTTCAATGATGGCGAGCCAACCGACATTCGCCTGTTCCAATTCACCGGGGTTGTCGAACCGCTTGAGGTCGGCTGACTCCAGCCGGCAAGACGCAAGCGTGAAAGGTGATTCGGCCAAGCTCGTGGCGCGCCGTCGCTGTTCTTGTCGCCGTGCTCTTGGAACGTGAGCTGAACGAGGTCTCAAGGCGGGCGCGTCCGGATTCGTTCGAGATCAGAGCGAACGCGACTGAGGAAGTCCGCGCGGTCATCAGACCCGAGAAGTCCCCGGACCGATGCTTCAAGGGAGTCAAGGTCAATCGCGCCGGCTGCCGCCATCGTGGCCAGATCAACACCATCTTTGGGACGGGCGAAGAAGGTCTTGAAGACCGCCAGGTCTGCGCACGCCAGCACCGGCAGCCGTTCCACGCCTGCGAACGGGACATGTCGCCGGTTGGCTTCGGCGTGATCATGAAAGCGATGGTTCGCAAGAAAGATGTCAACCGGCGTCCTGCCCCACCACAGCCGGCTCTGCCCATCGCGCTCAAGCTCCCGACGGTTGCGCTCATCTGGCGTCATTCCCTCCGGAAGGCCGGCGACCAGTCCATCGACTTCATTGGTCCCGAGAAAGATGTTGACGTCGATGTCCTGGGTTGCTCTTGGCTCTTCGGTGCAGAATGCCAAGGCCAGCGCACCGCCAAACGCGTGGGCGATGTTGGCTTTGGTCAACGAGAGGTGAAGGGCCACGATCCTGGCCACCAAGCCCTGGGGTTCCATCAACGCGCCAGTTCGGCGAAAGGGGTGACGTCGAGCGTCTCGGAGTGGCGTTGCGGAAGATGCTCGACGAGGTCAAGTACTGCTTCGAGTGCTTGAGCATTCCCGGCAACGTCGATGCCGCCCGCTTTCTCTCGCACCCGTATCTCGATCGACCTGCCGGTAGCTGCTATCAGCCTGGTCAGCGTGTCTACCCGCGGTATCCGTTGACCGGTCTCGTAGAGGCAAATCGCAGCCGAGGACGTACCTGCGAGCTCTGCCAACGCCCGTTGGGTCAGACCAGCCTCGGTGCGGCTGACCAGGATCATCGTGCTTGCGTCCATCACCCAATGGTAGCCGGGCGTTATCTGAACCGATAGCAAGGACGCACGTCGGCAAGGCGGGAGCCGCCCATGGTGGTCGACAACGGTGGGCTGCTGTGCCATGCCGCCATGATCGCCGGGGAGGATGGCATCAGCGCGGTGGTTGGCACCGGTAACGGGGCACGAAGATCCCGCACGGGGCGCTCATCCGGCGTGATTCCGCCGCCGGAGCCGTCGCCGGTCCGGACTGACTTCCAGCTCAGCTCAGGTGCGAAGTGATGCGCTCTGCGGTTGCGGGGAGCGTCGCCATATCGGCGGGTGAGGCGTTGGCGAAGGACAGGTGCGCCATCGACTCCATCGGCACCACATGCAGATGCGTGTGCGGCACATCGAAACCCGCAATCATCAGCCCCACCCGTTCACAGCCGAACGCCGCTTTCTGGGCTTCACCAATACGTTTGGCCACCGTCACCAGGTGGGTGGTGGTGGCCTCATCAAGGTCCAACCAGTGATCAACCTCGACCAGCGGCACCACCAGAACATGACCGGTGTTGATGGGGTTGATGTCCATGAACGCCACGCACTGCTCGTCTCGATGAACAAAGGTTCCGGGAATGTCGCCATTGATGATGCGGGTGAAGATAGTTGCCACCGCCAAATAGTACGCCATGCGCGGAACTCCTATGGTGGGACAATGAGTCAGACCACCGGTGATGGCGACACGCCCGCCAAAGCGAAGCTGATTCACAAACCCACCGGTGACGAGGTCGCGCACGATCTCATTTGGACAATTCCCAACGCCATCACCTTCGCCCGGCTCCTGTGCATCCCGGTGTTTCTCTGGTTGCTGTTCGGACGGGAAGACCGATTCCTGGCCGCTCTGCTCTTTGGTGCACTCGGGGCGACCGACTGGGTTGACGGCTACCTGGCCCGTCGCCTGGATCAGGGGTCCAAGCTGGGCAAACTGCTGGACCCCACCGTCGACCGACTGTTGTTCCTGGTGGGCGGGATGGCGATGATCATCGACGGCGCTGTTCCCCTCTGGTTCTTCGTCGCCGTCCTCACCCGGGAGATCCTGGTTTCCGTGGCGGCGCTGTTCCTGGCCGCCCGGGGCGTGACCGACCTTGACGTGACCTGGTGGGGCAAGACCGCAACCTTCGGGATGCTCTTTGCGTTGCCGGTGTTCTTGGCAACCAGCGGGGGTGAGTGGTTTGATCTTGCGTCGTTTGGGCGTGCCCTGGCGTGGGGAATCGGCGTCCCGTCGCTGATTCTCAGCTGGTACACGCTGGCCGAGTATCTGCCGCTGGCCCGCGCAGCACTGGCCCGGAAGTGAATGGGCCGGTTCCGGGTGGGTTGCGAGGCCCACCAGGTCCGCCCTCTGTGACCCTGAACTTGAGGTTCAGGCGAGTTCCGGTGTTATCCGGGACCCTGCCCGGTGTCGTTCCGGGACCCTGCCCGGTGTCGTTCCGGGACCCTGCCCGGTGTCGTTCCGGGACCCTGCCCGGTGTCGCTGTCACATTCCTCGTGTAAGTTTTGCCCATGAACACTCCGGAAGAACTTCGTTACTCCACCGACCACGAGTGGGCCCGCCCCCAGGAGGGGGCCGGCGATTCCGACGGAGCGGTGCGCATCGGCATCACTGACTACGCCCAGGATGCGCTCGGTGACGTTGTTTTTGTCGAACTTCCCACCGTTGGTCAACGGGTTGAGGCGGGCGGCACCTTTGGTGAGGTGGAATCAACAAAGTCGGTTTCGGACCTCTTTGCTCCGATTGCCGGGGTGGTCGCCCAGATCAATGATGCGCTGGTCGACAATCCAGAGCTCATCAATGAGGATCCCTACGGCGACGGCTGGGTGTGTGCCATCACCGCTGATAATCTCGAAGATGTCAATGCGTTGATGGACGCCGAGGGCTACCGGGCCCTCACTGAGGACTGATGGCCGAGATCGTTTGCAGCCGCTGCGGCCACCCCAATTCTGCGGTCTCCAACTTCTGCTCTTCGTGCGGGTTTGATCTTTCTCGCACCGGCGAGGAAGTCACGGGCGAACACCCGGCAGTGTCAACGACAGCTCGGGAAGCTGAATTCTCGCTGGACGGCAACGACACCATGAGCCTTCCAGACGCAGCCACGGAAGCCACCGCTGGAGCGGCCGCCACAGCCTCACCGGTTGCCGACGGATCCGCAGATGCTGATGGCAAAGCCCAGGCAGGATCGGTTGCGGACATGGAAGAAGCCAGCACTACAGAAACCACTGCTGTTGCGGGCGAACTGGTTGACGGCGATGTGCTCTTCGTTGTGAAACGGGGCCCCAAAGCGGGCAGCCGTTTCTTCATGGACAAGCCCACCATCTCGCTGGGCCGACATCCTGACAGCGACATCTTCCTGGACGACATCACGGTGTCGCGCCGCCACGCTGAGGTTTCCCTTGATGACGGGGTTTTCAAGGTGGCTGATGTCGGGTCGCTCAACGGCACCTATCTCAATCGGGAACGGATTGATTCGGCTCGGTTGACCTCCGGTGACGAGGTACAGGTGGGCAAGTTCAAGCTCGTGTTCCTGACCGGAGAGACGCGGTGACCGGGACCTTGTCGATCGGCGAGGTTCTGCACACGCTGGAGTCCGAGTTCCCTGACATCACCATCTCAAAGATCCGGTTTCTGGAGAGCCAGGGCCTGCTGAATCCAGAACGCACGCCGTCGGGGTATCGCAAGTTTGCCGACGCCGACGTCGACCAGCTGCGCTGGGTGCTGGTCCAGCAGCGCGACAACTTCCTGCCGCTCCGGGTCATCAAGCAACGTTTGGAGACCGGCGATTGGCAGGCCGAGGCAACGGGGTCACCGACCGCTCCTCCAACCGCCGCCGTCGTCGAAGGTTCAGCGTCAGTGGCCCAAACAGGGTCAGCGATTTCTGCCAACGGCAGTCACTCGGCTGCCGCGGCGCCCCAGCCGGCTGCCCCCGTTGCTGCCTCGCCGCCAGTTCCGGCGCCGGCTCCCGCCCCGGCCCGCAATCCCCTCGACCGCGGACCTGGGGAGGTCCGCCTCGGGGTTGATGAGTTGGCGACGGTCGCTGGTCTGGAGATCAGCGACATTCGACAGCTGCAGAAGTTCGGCGTGGTCGAGCCGGTGGTGGCTGAACCCGCCCCCATCTTCGACGCGGACGGGCTCATCATCGCCAAGGCCGCAGCCGCATTCATGGAGCGCGGCTTGGAAGCCCGTCATCTGAAGTCATGGAGGCTGGCGGCGGACCGTGAGGCCGACATGTTGAGCCAGATCATCCAACCCCTGGCCCGCTCGGCGGGTGGGGCCGGTCAGGGCGAAGCTGTGGCGGTGACCAACGAACTGTTGGCCTGCGGCAACGACATGCGCGAAGCGATGTTGCGCCGTACTCTCCGGGCCTCGCTCGGACTTGACTGAGACCCCACCCAAGGTCGCTGCCTTCGGAGCAAATCTGGGCTGTCGATAGATGGAGCGCCGGTACTAGGGTGGACGCGTGATTGAGATGGAACTCATGGGTGTGCGCGTGGAGCTGCCCAGCAACTCTCCGATCGTGCTCCTCAAAGAAACGGCGGGAGAAGGTCGGCTACTTCCCATTTTCATCGGCGGACCGGAAGCAACCTCGATTGCGCTGGCGCTGGAGGAAATGGCGACGCCCCGACCCATGACCCACGACCTGATGAAAGACATCCTGGCGGCGCTGGCCACGAACCTCGAAAAGGTCGTCATCACCGACCTGCGGGACCGGACCTTCTTCGCCGAGCTGTACCTGCGCAATGGTGAAACTGAGACCATCGTCTCATCGCGACCATCAGATGCCCTGGCGCTCGCTGCCCGCACCGGCGCGCCGGTCTTCGCCAGCGAGACCGTGCTCAATGCTGCCGGTCAGGATGCCGAACCGGCCGCCGAGGAAGAAGAGGACGAAGAGGTCCTCGAACAGTTCCGCGAGTTCATCGACAACATCAGCCCCGACGACTTCGAGGGCTGAAGCTCCCCGGTTCAACCGGGGAGCACCGCTACCGCTGGTCGGTGCCAGTTGCGGCGTCGACGTCGCCAAGGCTGGCGGTCTCGCTGGGGGCGGGGAAGAGTTCGATGATGGCGGCGTCGACCTGATCTTTGACGCCAGCCATAGGCAGGATGTTGAGCACGCCCTGACCGCCGCGTAGCAGGTCGATAAGGCCCGCTTCAGAGCTGACGACCACTGAGTCCTGACCGCTGATGACCAGGTTCACGGTGGTGACGTCTTCGCCCAACTGCTCGCGGACATAGTCAAAGGCGTCCCGAACCTTTTCCAGTTTGATGCCCGCGTCGAGCAGACTCTTGATGGCGCGCAGCTCCAACAGCTCGGTGTAGGCGTACCGGCGACGCGAGCCGCTGCCGCTGGCCGGGCCCGACGGCACCACCAGATCGGTACGAGCCCAGTAGTCGAGCTGGCGATAGGTGATCCCAACGATCTCGGCCGCCTTCTTGGCGGTGTAGCCGTCCGGGGAGATGTGGAGGGCGGCAGTGCGGTTGGAGCTCGCGTTCATGGCGGGGAATTCCTTGGTGTAAGCGGTGTGGTGGGTCATGGACTCCCCGGACCGTTGCATCAAGTACCGAGGTCGTAATTACAGGAGTGTGTTTCGAGGGTAAGCAAAGCGCGCGCGCCGGTCAAGAGAACGTGTGTTCGGCTGCGCCGTCACCGGCCCCTTTGCCGCTCCCCAAAGGGCGCGATTCCGCGCGGTTTCGCGCCGAATTGCGACCCTGACTACTGCGGGACTTCTCAAAGAAATTTGTCCAGAAATTCTGGCTCACACATCAGCGAAGGTGTCGCAAGCCTCGGTGTTGCCGGTGGTGTAGCCCTGGTAGAACCACTCCTGGCGTTGCTCAGATGAGCCGTGGGTCCACGCTTCTTTGTTCACCCGACCCGTCGACTTCTGCTGGATGCGGTCATCGCCAACCGACGCGGCGGCATCCAGGGCTTCGACGATGTCGGTATCGGTGATGCCGTAAACGGCTCGACCCTGGTTGCCTTCGCCTTCGGTGGGCAACGACTGGGCCCACACCCCAGCCAGGCAGTCGGCTTGGAGTTCGAGTCGGACCGAGTACTGGTTCTGGATTCGGGGGTTGTATTGCACTTCGGCTCGCATCCAGTCCGAGATGCCAAGCTCCTGCTGCACGTGGTGGGCAAACTCATGCGCAATCACATAGGACACCGCAAAGTCCTCGCCGGCGCCCAACTGGTTGCGCATGACTTCCAGGAAACCGAGCTCCAGGTAGATGCCTTTGTCCAACGAGCAGTAGTGCGGCCCAATGGCTGCAGTCGCGCCGCCGCAGGCGGTCGAGATGGGGGTGTCAAAGAACGTGAAAGTTGGGTCCTGGTAGGCAACGCCGTATTCGGCGAAGGTATTCACCCAGAAGTCGCTGACGTCGGAAACCACGGCGTTCACGAAGACCTCGACGCCCTCATCCAAGGTGGAAGGGTCATCGACGGACAACTCGACTGCGGCGCCCGGTCCCAGGGCCCCGGCATCTGGAATGCCGCTGCCATCACCAATGCCAAGGAACAAGTACAGCAAAAGGCCGATGAGACTGACGCCGCCAACTCCGCCGGCCACTGCGCCGCCGCCTTTGCCGCCGGTGCGCTTGTCCCGCAGGGTCCGGCTGCGAGCCGCTGTCTTATCCCACTTCATTCTTACCTACTTGCTTGCGTTGGTGTTGTGTCATTGGTGAGCTCAAACCCAACCACTATGGCTGGTTGTCGGGCCCCGGTCATCGATTACTCAGAATTTCCTCGATCGTGCGCTCCAACGCGGGAAGTGACGCCAGCATTCCCGCCGCGCACTTCAGGTTTCGCCCGGCCTTGATCGCGGCGGTCTGCGCGTCGATCAGCCGCAGAGGAGCGTCCGGATTCAGGAAGTCGGTCAGGTAGCGCGTCCCCAGCTCCAGGCAGACTCGGGGGCCCGCGATCGGGAAGGCCAGCGCTTCCCGGTCGGTCAACGATTGGCCTGCTCCGGCCAGAAAGCCGGCCGCCACCGGGGCAAAGAGGGAATGATCGAACTCGCCGTCGTCCGGCGAGCCGGCGTGGGCCCGAGCGTGCTGGCTGACACTCCGAAGCAGATCGCCGAAGTCGTGCGCGGCGATGCCGTCCATGGACAGGTCAAGATCAATCACCGAGCCGTCGATGGTGCCGTTGGGGGTGGGCCGAAGCAGCACATTTGTGAGCTTGGTGTCGTTGTGGACTGGGCGGAGGCGTTGGGCGCCGGGCGGCAGAGCGGCGGTATGTTCGGCCACCGCCTGGGCAACCTGATTCCGCAGCTCGATCAGCGGTTGGGCTTGGGTGAGCGTCTCGGCCGGGGCGGTGGCACGGGCACTGTGTAAGCGGGCTTCGATGGCGTCCAGATCGCGAAACCAGTCGACGGTGCGGCGCAGCGGCGGGTCAGTCAAATCCGCCACCTCGGCAAGGTACCGACCATAGAGGCTCGCAATCCCGACTGTCTGCTCGATGGTCAACGGCCCCTGTGGTGGTCGACCTTCGATGTAATTCAAACCTCGCCAGATGTCGCCGTGCTCATCAAAGAGGTACGGCTTCCCGGCCCGGGTGTTGATGACCGAGCGGTACCAGCGCGGCTGGGACTTACGCGGGGAGATCTCACCGTCATTGGTGGTGCTGAATCGGGCTCTCCATTCCAGATGGCCGATGATCCGGACCAGGTTTTCCATCACTCCTTCCGGGTCGGTGAAGTAGACCCCGCTGACCCGCTGAATGACCAGGTCTCGGGGTTCGCCAACGATGAAGGTGTCGTTGATCCATCCGCCGGATGCTCGATGGACCGGCACGGTGCGCGGGTGCCCAAAGGCTTCAAGGATCTCTGGTGGCGGCCGCTGAGGCATGTTGCATCCTGCCCTCACACTCTCAAACCCGCAACACAAACCTGCTGTACCGAGTCAACCTCCAGAACTGCCACGACTAGCCTTCGGCCAATGGAAACCTTCGATCTGATCATTGTTGGCGCAGGCTCGGGCAACTCGATTCTCACCCCTGACTTCGACGATTGGAAGGTGGCGATGGTGGAGCGGGGCCCATTTGGTGGCACCTGCCTCAACCGCGGGTGCATTCCGTCCAAGATGTTTGTGTATGCCGCGGACCGGGCGCAGCACGCAAAGCACTCGGAGCATTTGGGAGTCGACACCTCCTTCCGCGGTGCCCGGTGGCCCGATATTGTCGACCGGGTCTTTGGTCGTATCGACCCCATCGCCGAAGATGGCGCCGAATGGCGGGCGGGGCCCGACAACCCAAACCTGACAGTCTTCGCCACCGACTCGAAGTTTGTGGGTCCCAAGCAACTCGAGGTTGGGGGCGGGCAGGTCATCACCGCACCGACCATCGTGTTGGCGGCCGGCGCGCGACCGTTTGTTCCGCCAATTCCCGGTCTGGCGGACGTGAACTACAAGACTTCGGCCAGCATCATGCGGCTCGACACGTTGCCGGACCGCCTGATCATTCTGGGAGGCGGATTCATTGCCAGTGAGATGGCCCACATCTTTGGCGGACTTGGTTCTGATGTCACCATCATCAACCGGAGCGCAAAGCTGCTTCGCGATCAGGACCACCAGGTGAGCGACGCGTTCACCCAGGCGTGCAAGGACCGGTTCACCGTGCATGCCGGAAGTGGGATTGCTCAGGTACATGAGTCCAACGGTGAGTTCACGGTGACCTTGGAAAATGGCACCGTTGTGACCGGCGATCAGCTGCTGGCCGCCACCGGCCGAACTCCCAATGGCACTCAGCTCAACGTGGAAGCAACCGGGGTGACCATGGATGACGAAGGATATGTGATCACCGACGACCACTTCCGCACCGAGGCGGAAGGCATCTGGGCCATCGGCGACATTCAGTCCCACTACCAGCTCAAGCACACGGCCAACGCCGAGACCAAAGCGGCAGCGCACAACATCATTGCGGTGCACGAAGGTCGGGACGACCTTCAGGCGGTGGACTATTCCGGCGTGCCAAGCGCCGTGTTCGCCAGCCCCCAGATTGGTCGCATGGGCGCGACCGAGCAGGAACTGCAATCCGCTGAAACCGACTACATCTCTGCGGTAAAGAAGTACGGGGACACTGCTTATGGCTGGGCGATGGAAGACACCACCAGCTTCTGCAAGATCCTGGCGGACCCGCAAACCCGGCTGATTCTGGGCGCGCACATCATTGGTCCCCAGGCGGCCACCCTGGTTCAGCAGCTGGTTCAGGCATACCAGTTTGGGATCACGGTGGATCAGATGGCCAAAGGTCAGATGTGGATTCACCCCGCGTTGACCGAAGTCATCGAGAACTGCCTGCTGGACCTCTAGACCATGACGTGACCGTGACCAAACTCCTGTACCTGCGGCGTATCCTGCACTGCTGTGTCCAGTTCCTTCGGCTCCATGTTCCGCATCTCCACCTTTGGTGAGTCCCATGGTGGGGGCGTTGGTGTCGTTGTCGATGGCGTTCCGCCTCGGCTGCCGCTGACCGAAGCCGATATCCAGCCCGATCTCGATCGCCGCCGTCCCGGGCAGAGTCGGCTGGTAACCCAACGCCAGGAAGCCGATCAGGTGGAGATCCTCTCGGGCACCTTTGAAGGGGTCACCCTCGGGACCGCCATCGGCATGATCGTGCGCAACAAGGATGCTCGGCCGGGTGCATACGACAATATGAAAGACCTGTATCGGCCGTCGCATGCCGACTGGACCACCGAGGCCAAGTACGGCCTGCGCAACTGGCAGGGCGGCGGACGGGCGTCGGCTCGCGAGACCATTGGTCGCGTGGCTGCGGGCGCCATTGCCCGCAAAGTGCTGGCTGCGGTCGCCGGTATCGAAATCGTGGGCTGGGTCGACCGCGTCCACACCATCACCGCGTCGGTGGAGCCCGATGTGGTGACCATGGACGATGTGGAGATGGACCCCACCCGCTGCCCTGACCCGGTGGCGGCCGCAGCAATCACCGAGGCCATCAACCAGGCCCGACGCAATGGAGATTCACTCGGCGGTGTTGTGCGCTGTGTTGTTCGCAACGTGCCCGCCGGATTGGGTGTGCCAGTCTTCGACAAGATCGATGCCGACCTGGCCAAAGCCATGATCTCGCTGCCAGCCGCCAAAGGATTCACCATTGGTTCAGGCTTTGACGGCACCCTGATGACAGGCCAGCAACACAATGATCCGTTCATTCCCGGACCCGACGGTCAACCTCGCACAAGTCAGAACCTGTCAGGAGGGGTACAGGGCGGCATCACCAACGGCGAGACCCTTGATATGACCGTCGCGTTCAAGCCAACCGCAACCATTGCGGCTCCGCAGAAGACCGTTGACCGGGACAACAACCCGGTGGTTCTGGAGGCCAAAGGTCGCCACGATCCGTGCGTTCTGCCGCGCGCGGTGCCGATGGTTGAAGCCATGGCGGCGCTGGTGGTTGTTGACCATTTCCTGCGCCAACAAACCGTCAACGTCCTGCCGTGAACCACCGGCGTGGGAAGCTCACGCCACTTTCGCGCATCTTTCGACCGATTCTGGAATTCTGATCCGCATATGCTGGGTTACTCCAAAATGTTCTCGAACGGATGCTTCACACATCGGGCCGCTGCGGCGCTCGTTGTGCTTGCACTGGTGGCTTCGGCGTGCGGCGCCAGCACAAAAAGCACCACGGCCAGCGGCACCGAGGTCAGCGGCGGGACGCCGCTGCAGATCGAGAATCCGGTTGTGTCGGCGCTACCGGGCGTGGACGTCTTTGATCTCTCAACTGGTGAGCAGGTCAACTTTGCATCTGCGGCCTCCGCAGAGAAGACAACGCTGTTGTGGTTCTGGGCCCCTCATTGACCGAACTGTCGGGCCGAAGGGCCTGACGTCGAGCAGTTTGCTCGCGACAACGCAGACAAGATCAACGTCGTCGGCATCGGTTCGCAGAACACTTACGGTCAAGCCGTGGAGTTCGTGGACAATACCGACACCACCGGGTTCCCCATGCTGTGGGACCCATCAGGTCAGACCTGGCAGGGCCTGGGCATCTTTGGCCAACCCGCCTACGCCATCATTGGGCCCGATGGAAACTTGGGGACCACCGGCTATGGCGGCTTCGACGCGGACTTTGTCATCGCCAACGCTGAGGCCTACGCAGCTCTCGCCGAACGTCGAGGCTAGATCCGATGATCTCTGTGGTTCCCTCAAGTCGCTGTCTGATTGTCGCCATGGCGGTCGCCGTTGCCCTTGCGGGTTGCGGTAGCGCTGCGGTTTCTGATTTGGCAACCGGCGAAGGCGCGGAAGCGACGGCAACGCCCGTCGAGGCAGCGACCCCGCCCACCGAGATGCCAACGGTCGCCGTGACCGAAGCGGCCACGCCCGAACCGCCGCCGCCCACGACGACCCCAGGGCCCGCGGCCACGCCCGAACCGCCGCCGCCCACGACGACCCCGGTGCCCGCAACGGTGACTGCGGTGCCGCCGCCCACGACGACCCCGGTGCCCGCAACGGTGACTGCGGTGCCGCCAACCGCGACGGCAGTACCCCCGACGCCAACGGCGGTGACGGTTGCGCAGGTGACGGTCAGTCTGCCCGGTGTGGACGTCACAGACCTGGAATCCGCCGCCACCGTCAACCTCAACGACCTGAACACGAGCGGACCGCTGCTGTTGTGGTTCTGGGCCCCGCATTGACCGGCCTGCCGGGCCGAAGGCCCCGGCATCGAGCAGTTGGCTCGAAACAATCCAGGACTGAACATCATTGGCATGGGCGCCCAGGATGACCTCGGGCAAGCCCAGGACTTCCTCAACAGCGTGGTACCCGGCGCCCCCGGACTCGCAAATCTGAGCATGATCTGGGACGGGAGCTTCTCGTCATGGCAGCAGTTGGGCATCACCGGTCAGCCGGCGTACATCCTCTACGACGCCTCCGGCCAGACCGTCGGCAGCGGCTTCGGCCGCGTCCCCCAAAGCACTTTGGACGCAGTGCTGTAAATATTGTTCCGCTTCGCTGACGCTCTTCGGAAGCGTTGGGCACGCAGCCGTCAACACTGTTCCGCTTCGCTGACGCTCTTCGGAAGCGTGCCTAGCGGTAGCTGTCCAAGCTTGGGCAGTCGCAGGCCAGGTTCTTGTCGCCGTGGGCGTTGTCCACTCGGCTTACCGGTGGCCAGTATTTGTCGGTCGTGTCTGATTCCTGGTTGGGCCACGCGGCCACCGACCGCGGGTACGCATGGGTCCACTCGTCGGCGGTTACGTCCTGGGCGGTGTGGGGCGCGTTGACCAGTGGATTGTCGCCGGCGGGCCACACGCCTGCGCCGACCTGGTCGGCTTCGGCCTTAATGGCAATCATCGCCTCGCAGAAGCGGTCGATCTCGCTCAGCGGTTCTGACTCGGTCGGTTCGATCATCAGCGTGCCCGGGACCGGGAACGACATCGTCGGTGCATGGAAGCCATAGTCGATGAGGCGTTTGGCCACGTCTTCCACATCCACGCCCACTTCGTCTTTGAGCGGCCGCAGGTCGACGATGCATTCGTGGGCCACCAGATCCGCATTGCCGGTGTAGAGCACGGGAAAATGATCTTTGAGGCGATGGGCTATGTAATTGGCCGACAAGATGGCAGTCCGGCTGGCCGCGGTCAGCCCGTCGGCTCCCATCATGGCGATGTACGCCCACGGGATGGGCAGAATCCCGGCGGAGCCCCAGGGCGCAGCCGAGACCGCTCCCGGTGAGGTGTCGGGGCCCGCTTCGCTCACCACCGAGTGGTTGGGAATGAAGGGGCCAAGATGCGCACCGACCCCAATGGGTCCCACTCCGGGTCCACCACCGCCGTGGGGGATACAGAATGTTTTGTGCAGGTTCAGGTGTGAGACGTCGGCACCGAAGCGACCGGGCTGGGCCAGACCAACCATTGCGTTCAGGTTGGCGCCATCCAGGTAGACCTGACCACCGGCGTCGTGAACGATCGCGCATATTTCGCGGATGGAGGTCTCGAAGACCCCGTGCGTACTGGGATAGGTGACCATCAGCGCCGCCAGGTTGGTGGCGTGCTCCGCGATCCTGGCTTTGAGATCGACGAGATCGACGTTGCCGTCGTCGTCGGTGTCGACCACCACCACCTGCATGCCGCACATGACCGCACTGGCGGCGTTGGTTCCGTGGGCCGAGGACGGGATCAGACAGACTGTCCGGTGGTCGTCGCCGCGGCTGAGGTGCCATTGCCGAATCGCCAACAGTCCGGCGAACTCGCCCTGCGAGCCGGCATTGGGTTGTAAGGACACGACGTCGTACCCGGTGATCTCAGCCAGCCATGATTCGAGCTGGTCGAACAACTGGAGGTATCCGGCTGCCTGGGACAGGGGAGCGAAGGGGTGGATCTGGCCGAATTCAGGCCAGGTGATGGGCATCATCTCCGCGGTGGCGTTCAGCTTCATGGTGCACGAGCCGAGCGGAATCATCGCCCGGTCCAAAGCCAGGTCCCGATCGGACAGCCGGCGAAGGAAACGGAGCATCTCGGTCTCGGATTGATGCTTGTGAAATGCGGGGCTGGTAAGGAACGATGATGTTCGACGCAGGTCCGCAGCAAAGGCCACCGACCCATCATCAAGAGGTTCGGCGCCCGCGTCGGCCGGTTCGATGCCAAACGCTCGCCAGATGGACTCAACCTGGGCGGTGGTGGTGGTCTCGTCGGTCGATATCCCCACGGTGGTGTCGCTGCCCCGGCGAAGGTTCACGCCCTGCTCCAGCGCCGCCGCCACAATCACATCCGCATTCTCAACCTGCACGGTGATGGTGTCGAAGAAGGTCTCGGTCAGCACCCGGTGACCGTTGTTTCGAAGTCCGGTGGCCAACCGAACCGCGTGGTGGTGGGCCCGGAGCGCGATGCCAGTCAGACCGTCGGGCCCATGCCATGCCGCATACATGCCCGCAATGACCGCCAGCAGAACCTGAGCGGTGCAGATGTTGCTGGTCGCCTTTTCCCGTCGGATGTGCTGTTCCCGGGTTTGAAGGGCAAGTCGCATGGCGGGCCGGCCAGCCGAGTCCACCGAGACGCCCACGAGCCGACCAGGCAGCGATCGGCGATAGGCGGTGCGCACAGCCATGAATCCGGCGTGCGGCCCGCCGAATCCCAGCGGGACGCCGAAGCGTTGCGAGCTGCCAACCACGACGTCCGCGTCGGCCTCGCCGGGGGGAGTGAGCAGCGTCAAGGCCAGCAGATCGGTGGCGACCGCCACCAGCGTTCCCTGACTGTGGGCATGGTCCACCAGCGGCTCCAGCCGAACAATCGACCCGTCGGTAGCCGGGTACTGGACCAGGCAACCGAAGGTGTCCAGCGGCAGGTTCTGGGGGTCGCTCAGATCGCCGACCCACACGTCAAGCCCCAACGGTTCGGCGCGCACTTCGATGACGTCCAAAGTTTGCGGGTGGCACCGCTGATCCACCGCAAAGACATTCGACGTCGATGCTTTGTTGAGGCGGTGGAGCAGCGTCATGGCTTCAGCGGCGGCGGTCGCTTCGTCCAGGAGCGACGCATTGGCGAGTTCCATGGCGCAGAGGTCGCTGACCATGGTTTGGAACATCAGTAGTGCTTCGAGCCGGCCTTGGGAAATCTCGGCCTGGTAGGGGGTGTAGGCGGTGTACCAGGCCGGGTTCTCCAAAATGTTGCGTTGGATGACCGGCGGCGTCAGCGTGTTGTAGTACCCCTGACCGATCATCGATGGCACCACCTCGTTCTGGTCTGCCAACTCCTTTATTTGCTGCAGCATGCCCTCTTCGGTCAACGCGTCCGGAAGGGCCAGCGGCTCGGTCATGCGAATGTCGGTGGGCACGACCGCGTCGATAAGCGCATCCAGACTGTCCCAGCCAAGCACCTCGAGCATCTTGGTCTGATCAGCGGCGCGGGGGCCGAGGTGCCGGTCAGCGAATGAGGTGGCGGCGGATGACTTTTCCATGCGGGACCTATCGGGGGGAGGTGGATGAGACGAAGGCAGATGAAGTGGGCCAGGCCGGCCATGCGACTTCTGGTTCGAGGTTAGCTGGCGGGGCTCCGGGACTCGTGGCGTCAACCGACTGAAATGACGTGCGTGAACGGAGCGACCTCCAACGACCTGGCGTCAACTCGCAATCGGGTCGGGTCACCGTGCCAAGGCGTTCGGTCCCGGTGTGTTGAACGACAGCTGAACAGGGGCCGCAGCCGTCGCTTCTACAATCGGCCCATGACAACAAAGACCCAGGTACCGGCGGTCCCCGGCCTCTTCACGATGGAAGGTCCCGATGGGCCCCAGCTCATCGGTGGTCGCGGCAAAGGCCGGGACAGCTACTTCTTTCCCAAGGACCTGGCGGGCTCTGACCCGGGTTGTGTCCTGGACCCGGAGCGCACCGAAGTACTGCTCAGCCGCACCGGCACGGTGTGGTCTTTCACCGCCATGAACTACCAACCCCCGGCCCCGTATCCCGCAAGCGATGACTACGAGCCATTTGTGCTGGCCGCGGTGGAGCTGGAAAGCGAACAGCTGGTGGTTCTGGGCCAGATGGTCAGCGGGACCGACATCAGCACCGTTGCGGTGGGGATGCGGGTGGAGTTGACCGTCGAGACCCACCGTGAAGACGACGAGTTCGAGTACATGATGTGGAAGTGGCAACCAGCGACCGAAGCATCATCGTCATGAGTGCCAACCGCAATCCGGAACAGGACATCGCCATTCTCGGGGTGGGCATGCACCCGTGGGGAAAGTGGGGCCGCTCGTTTGTGGAGTACGGCGTGGCGGCCGCGCATGAAGCCATCGCCGACGCCAACGTGGCATGGGGCGACATCGGGTTCGTCTCCGGCGCCAACACCGTGCGCAACGGTTACCCCGGCTACGTGTCTGGATCCACCTTTGCCAACGCCCTGGGCTTTCAAGGCGCCAGCATGGCCAGCTCCTATTCCGCGTGTGCGTCGGGGGTGACCGCATTGCAAGCGGCCCGCGCACAGATCCTGGCGGGCTTGTGCGATGTTGCCCTCGTGGTCGGTGCTGACACCACCCCAAAAGGGTTCCTGAAGCCCAATGAAGGTGACCGGCCCGATGACACCGATTGGTTGCGATTCCATCTGCTTGGCGCCACCAACCCGGCGTACTTCGCCATCTACGCCCGCCGGCGGATGGAGTTGTACGGCGACACGCCCAATGATTTTGCCCAGGTCAAAGTCAAGAACTCTCGGCATGCGGTCCATAACCCGCGTGCTCGCTATACCAAGGAGTACGACATCGAAGATGTCAACAATTCGCCAATGGTGGCCGACCCGCTGCGCTTGCTGGAGATTTGCGCCACCAGCGACGGTGGTGCGGCGCTGGTTGTGTCATCAATGGAGTGGGCTCAAGCTCACGGCCACGCGTCGCCCGCCCGTGTCACCGGTATCTCGACGGTGAGTCCCACCTACCCCAACTCGATCATCGAGCTTCCGTATCTGGCGTCGGACTCGTGGGCCGCCACCGGCCATGGCGCCATGACCTTCAAAGATGACATCGCCGGGTCGGCCTATGCGCAGGCCGGTATCGGACCCGAGGACCTGGACTTCGCCGAGGTCTACGATCTGAGTTCGGCCTATGAGCTGGATTGGTATGAGCACATTGGTCTGTGCGCCCCCGGTGAAGCGGCCAGGTTGCTTCGTGATGGCGACACCCAACTTGGTGGGCGAGTCCCGGTCAATCCCTCCGGGGGCCTTGGTGCCTTTGGCGAGGCTGTGCCTGCGCAGGCGATTGCCCAGGTGTGCGAACTCACCTGGCAGGTCCGCAATCAGAGCGGGCCGCGTCAGGTGGATGGAGCACACGTCGGGTTGTCCATCAACCACGGCATGTATGGACACGGCTCGGCCGTCATCGTCAGCGCCTGAAATGGCGGACCTGCTGGTTGAAAAAGGCGACGGCGTCATGGTGCTCACCATGAACCGTCCGGCTCGCAAGAACGCAATGACGCTGAAGATGTTCGGCCGCATGGCTGATGCCTGGGATGACGCTTCGGCCGACCCTGACGTTCGATGCATTGTTCTGACCGGCGCCGATGGCAACTTCTCGTCAGGCATGGACCTACGGGCCATGGCCGGCGATGCGGACGATGACGACGACTACGACCTTGACGGTCGACGTGAACGCGAAGGCACCGACTTCATCTGGGACGGACTACTGAAGAACTCGCGTCCGACCAAGCCGCTCATTGCCGCGGTCGAGGGCGTGGCGATTGCGGGTGGCACCGAGATCCTCCAGGGCACCGATATCCGGGTGGCCGGGGAGAGTGCTCGGTTCGGTGTGTCAGAGGTCCGTTGGTCGTTGTACCCAATGGGCGGCTCTGCGGTCCGGCTGCCTCGTCAGATTCCCTACACCGTTGCGGCCGACATTCTGTTGACGGGTCGGCACCTCGATGCCAACGAGGCTCGCGACATTGGTTTGATTGGTCACGTGGTGCCTGACGGCGAGGCGTTGGGCAAAGCGATGGAGATTGCTGCGACGATTGCAGAGAACGGACCGTTGGCGGTGGAAGCAGTTCTCAGAACCTTGCATGAGACCGAAGGTATGACCGAGGCTGAGGCATTCGCCTTTGAGGATCCCATCGGCAAAGCTGTGTTTGCCAGCGACGATGCCAAAGAAGGTCCTCGAGCCTTTGCCGAGAAGCGCCCGCCGGACTTCAAACGACGCTAGCTAAATATCGCGCGGCCAGCTGCGGCGACGCCAGAGCATGCCCAGCATCTGACCGACCATCGCCGGCGCGTCCCGAAGCACCCGCACGGTCGAACCTTCGCCGTGTCGCCAGCCCACCGGCTCAGTGTGGATGGTTACACCCAGGTGCTCGGCCCGGGCCAGAAGTTCCACATCGAATGCAAAGCCATCGGTTTGCAGCGGCTCCAGAATTTCCCGACCCACATCGCGGCTGAAACCTTTCAGGCCGCACTGGGTGTCGGGCACCGACGTGAGCTTCAGCGTGCGGACAACCCATCGCATCACGACCCGGGCCGCCTTGCGCATCGGCGGAGCAGGGGCTCCAAGGTCGCTGATGCGGGTGCCAGCCACCACCTGGCCTTTGCCGGCCTCGAGCGCGGCGAAGACGCGTTCGATGTCTTCGGGCGGCGCGCTGAGGTCAGCATCGGTGAACACAATCCACGGCGACTCGGCATGAAGAACACCAGCCCGCACGGCGCCCCCCTTACCCGTGTGGGGAAGCGCCAGCACTTCGCCCTTTTGTCCGGTGCGTTCCAACGCCGCGGCGGCAACCGACCGAGACGCATCGGTACTGCCATCGTCGGCCAGAATCACCGTCAGGTCCGATGCACCCAGAGCGGATTCGGAGATGGCTACAACCGTGGCGTCAATGCGCTCGGCTTCGTTCCACGTGGGAATCACCAGTGCGCGGCCCGAAACAGTCATCGGAGCGGACGGTACCAGCGGATGGACGGCTTCGGAATGGGTGGAAGTTTGGTGCTCCGCCGAGGACCGGCGGGCCGGACAAAGTCAGACGCCGCTACAGCTGGGGAAGAGCACTTCGTTGCACGGAATAGCGGTTGAGGTGGGCAACGGAGTGGGTACCTCCGTCGTTGGTGCGACGGTGGCGGTGGCGTTGGCGTCCACGGTTGGCGTGGGCGTTGGCGTCAAGGTTGGCGTGGTCTGGGATGCGTCGACCGTTGGTGCGACCGTGGCGGTGGCGTTGGGGTCGACGGTGGGTGCGACGGTGGCGGTGGTGTTGGGGTCCGCGGTGGGTGCGACGGTGGCGGTGGTGTTGGGGTCCGCGGTGGGTGCGACGGTGGCGGTGGTGTTGGGGTCCGCGGTCGGGGCGACGGTGGCGGTGGCTGCGGCACCTCCACTGACGGGACCGGTCACGGTTGTCCCGGCGGGCGGAATCAGAATGTTCTGCCCAACAAAGATGGAGTCGGCGGAGCTGAGGCCGTTGTAGAGCACGAGGTCAGAGACCGGCACCCCGAAGGCATCGGCGATGGTTCCGAGGAACTGGCCCGAGGCGACTTCGTGCGTGAACACCGCAGTGGAGTTTCGACCGCTGGTATCCACCGGCGCCACTGTCGCCTGCGGGCGGGGAGTAGCCGTGGCGTCAGCAGTGCCCGTGTCGGAGCCACTGTCGCTACCGCTGTCGGAACCGCTGTCGGAGCCACTGTCGCTACCGCTGTCGCTACCGCTGTCGGTGCCTTCGTTGGTATCTCCGCCCGATGGCGGAATGACAATGACCTGGCCGACGCTGAGGACGCTGGCGCTCATCCCGTCGTTGACGTCAAGAATTTGGCGCTGGGTCACGTCATAACGTTCGGCGATCAGCCCCAGGACGTCGCCACCGACCACGGTGTATTCGATATTGCCGGTTCGGGGCGGGATGGGGGTTGCGGTTGCGGTTGGGAGCGGTGTGGGTGGGGCCAGGGTCGGAATGGGTGTTGCCACCGCGATGGCGGTTGCTGGGGGCGCGGGTGCAGGTGCAGGGGCGGTGACGGCGGTGTCGACCGCAGGGGCCGTTGTTGCCACCGGCTCGAGCGCAAGGTCTTCAATACCTCCGCCGCTGCCACAGGCGGCCAGCACCGCCAACCCGACCGGCGCCAGCGCGAGCGCAACGGGGCGAGCGCAGGACATGGTCCGAAGAACGATTGGTGAACTGCACTTTTGGCGCGAAAACATGGCGGTGACTCCCTCAGCCCGCAGATCCGACACTGTAGTAGGTCGACTGGATCAGGTGGGGTACCGCCCATCCCACACCGAGGGCGCAGGCTGTGGGCCTTCGCCATCAGCGGTGCATGACCCCCGGGATTCTGCGCCTTGGTGGACCGCAGCGGACGCGGCATTTCATTTATGTGACAGATGACACGCAGGTAATTCGAACCAACTGCGACCACTTCTCGAAAGATTCTGGCTAATGTGACGGACTTGTTACGAGAGCTGGCGTAAAAGAACGCTGGCCCTGGACGGGCGCATCCGCAGGTGGGCTCAAGGAGAGACAGACGGTCCGGCGTGCAAACACCGCCGGACCCGATCACGTATCAACCAATGCCCACCCCCGGCACGAAGGCGGTGGGCGCACAACCAAAGGTGAGCACGGTGCTCGGAAATATCCGAGACCGTTCGAGTACCCCTCGGTCCCGCTGGCGGGCCTCCATTCTCGAATCGGTCTTTGAGCGCGTCATGTTGCGCGCAACAATCACAATGAAGTCCATCCATCGCAAAGGTCGCGCGCTGCGGCTCGGCCAATTGGTCGGGGCCCTGTTGGCCTTTGTCGTGTTGCTGACGGTGGTTCCGACCGCGGCCGGAGCATTGAACCCGCAGCAGTATTCACGTGGCTCGGTGGCCATCACTCCATCGATGGTGGCGGTCGCTCAGGCCGCCCACCGGCAGGAGGCGGTGGATCAGGCGGTCAGTCACGCCGAAGCGCGCTTGCGACGGGCCCGTCACCACCAACAAGTGACATCAAGCGATCTGGCGAAGGAGACCTACGAGCGGCACCAACTTGATTCCTGGTTCGACGGAGTTCTCACCCATGAGGCCATTGAGGCTCGCGACTCCTTCCCCGCCCGGGATCACCGAATCGCCGAACTCGAGCGGGACGTGAGAGACCGGCGAAAGATTGTGGAAGCAGCCGAGGAGTCGCTTGACGCCCTGTTGGACCTGCAGGCGGCAGCGTCTTCGGCCCGTATCGATCACGCTCGTCGGGCCGGGTCTCCCTCAGCGGTGTCGACGCCGAATCTGGACGCTGGATTCGGCGTCGCGTGGCGGTGGTCGCAGCGGTCGGTGGCCAGGGCGCACCGGGGGGTGCTCCGCACCGCTTCGGGCCAACCGAGCGCCAACAGTTGGCCGAGCTTTGCTGCCGACGGCGGGCGGTTCTTTCAGCTGGATGCGGCGCTTCTTGAGCGACTGACCACCGCATCGGAGAACGATGATGCTGCGTCCATCGGTGAGGAGGACGGTCATGACATGGTGTGGCCCGGCATCGGCGCGGTGAATTCGGGGTTCGGTTGGCGGGTGCATCCGGTCTGGGGCGGCCGTCGCATGCATGATGGGATCGACATCGACGCGCCCTACGGTGAAGCGGTTGTCGCAAGCGCCGACGGCGAAGTGACCGTTTCCGGATGGAATGGCGGCTACGGGCGCATGGTCAAGATCGACCACGGTGACGGCATGGAGACCCGCTACGCGCACCTGCAGAGCCTTGATGTTGAGGTGGGCGAGGTGGTCCGTCAGGGTGACAAGCTGGGAACGGTGGGCGCCACCGGCACCGCAACCGATGCGCACATCCACTTCGAAGTCCGAGTTGACGGCGCGCCCGTCGACCCCCTGATTTGGCTTCCTTGACGCTACTTACCAACCGCCGGTGCCGGGATCGCCTTTGAACGGCCCCACGACCTCATCGGTGATCCACCCGCCATAGAAGCCACCCGCTTGCGCCCGGACCACTTCGCCATCGACGGTGGCGATGACCCGATCGGGATAGAAGGCCAGGTGATCCACCAGCTCCCGATAGGGATCCCACACATCGGGATAGGTCCACGCCACCGGATTGGCGGCTTCGGGTGCAACTCCGGTCAGCGCAAAGTACCGAGCGGCGCCTTTCCATTCACACATGCTGGTGCCGGCGACACCTTGGAGCAGCTCCATGGCGATATCGGCCGACGGTAGGTAGAAGGTCGGCGGGCTCGCCGTCTCCAACAATCGAACCGCACGCGTGGTTCGGGCGACCTCGGAACCGTCGGGCGCAGAAATCACCACCAGTCGGGAGTCCGGGACCACAACCGGCGGTCGGGGGTAGTCCCACACCGACTCCTGGCCCGGCTTCGGCGTTGTCGCAAAGCTGGGGTGTTTTGTGCCGGTGTTGGTCCAGGACTGTTGTGCCTGCTGAACCCACAAAGGCGCAGCGTTGGATCTGTTGCCGCCAGAGCTGTCGGATTGGGCCATGAGCCGCAACGTAGCGGTCCGACTAGGGTGGCGGCATGCCGTCGAGCGAAAAGATTCCTTTCTCTGACAAGCTCTTCTCCTTCCTGAAGCGCGAAGCCAAGGATGCAAAGGAAGGGCTGGACAAACTGGGCCAGACGATGGATGCCGAACTGGCCGAGCGCGAGAAGAAGCTCAAAGCCAGCCCGGCCGAGCGGATCGACATGCTGCAGGACGAGATGTCGGCAACAAAGAGCAGGTTCGATGAGATCGAGCGGGACGTCGCGGGAACTGCGGCCACCGCATCGGCGCAAGCCAGCACCTCAGCGACCGCCGGCGGTTCCATTGAGGATCGACGTGAAGCCGCGTCCGCCACGCCCCAGCTTGACACGGAGGCCGAGTCACCGGTTATCGCTCCGGTTGAGATCGAGGACCCTGATCCAAAAGAACCTGACCCCAAAGAACCTGACCCCGAGGAACCTGACCCCGAGGAACCTGCGGGTGACGTTGCCGAGCTGCCTGCGGACGAAGCCGGGCCGGCGCCAGCTGCCACGCCGGTAGACCCGCCGAACCATCATCTCCAGACCGATCTGTTGGCTGAGCACGCGGTGATGAAGGAACGCGCTGATGCCACCCTCGATGAGCTGCGGGGCGAGCTTGGTCTGGACCCATAGCAATGGCACGAGATTGCCGCAACGTGACGGGCAATCTCCGGCTGGCATCAGGGCTTGATTTACCCCAGTTTTACGACCAGTGATTCATGTTGGAGCCGAAATGAGGGGAGTACCGGGCCCGATTGCCCAGCCTCATTGACCGCGGCAGTTCCTAAACTGGGCATGGCGGTGCCCTCCATGTTCAATCGCCACAGAGAGTTCCCTCGATCGATGCCCACAATTCGCCTCCGTTCATCATCGCCAGCTGCCGGTTCCCAGCGGCGCGGCCACCGGAGCATCTACGCGAGGCGACGCCGGGTTGCTATTCTCGCCCTCATTGCGATGGTGGCGGCGGCGTGCGGCGGCGCCGACGATGTCGTGGACACTGCCACGGCACTGAACGGTGCGGACATCCAGGCGACCTCGGTGGCGCTCGCCGCCAACGCTGAAGCCGCCAAGGCTGACGCAGCAGCGCCGACCGCTGAAGCGACTGCGATCCCCAGTCCAACCCCAACGCCGAAGGTCACCGCCACCCCTCTGCCTATCGTGACCGTGGTTCCAACCGCCACGCCGCAACCCGAGCGGACAACCGCGGACATCCGCCCCCCGGGTGACTGGGACATCGACATTATCGTCGCCAAGAATTCCACCGGCTTTGTCCCGGTGTATGACGGCCCCGATGGCGAACCTTTCGACCTGAAGTATGAGTACCTCAACGGCGGGACTGTTGACTATCCGCTGCTGAACCCAACCTTCTTCGGCGGACCGCTGACCCTTATGGTGCTTGAAGGCACACCTGAAGATGATCGGGTCAAGGTTCAGCTACCGGTTCGCCCGCAGGGCGCGGTGGGCTGGGTCGAGACCAAGGACTTCACCTTCACCCGTAGCGAGTGGCTGGTTGAAGTTGATGTGAGTACAAACACGGTGCGGGCCTGGCAGGGCGACGAGCTGATGCACAGCTCCAGCGTCATCACCGGCAAGCGCAGCCATCCCACTCCGGTTCTCAGCACGTACATCGATGACAAGCAGCCGGGCAGTAATTTCGGTTCCGCCTACGGCGACTGGGTGTTGAGTTTGGCCTCGTTCAGCGAGTCCCACAACACCTTCGGATCCCGGGGCGGTCTGCCAAAGTTGGCGCTCCACGGCACCAATGTGGAAGGCCGAATGGGCGAGTACATCAGCAACGGATGCATCCGGCTGGTGAGTTCAGCCATTGGCTTCATTGCCGAACACGTCCCGGTGGGTTCACCGGTCAACCTCGTTCGCAGCCAGTAACCGAAGACCGCAGCCGCGGTAGTCAGCCACAGGTTGGCGCTCCAGTAGCGTTTCGGGGATGGACGCTGCACAACTGATTCAGGCCACATCGGAGCCGCTCGGCAAGCTCGGAGGCATCCACTACTTTGACCCCGCAGTCCTCGCGCGGGGCAAGGACCTTGGCGTTGACGGGTTCCGCTTCTACTTCCTGGGCCGGGCCGGAATGATGGGCGACGTGAACGCCGCAACCGTTACCAGTGCCTTCGGCTACTTCACTCCAGCGGTGGTGGACAAGGTATGGGATTCTGGCCGGGAGAAGCTTGCGCCCACCGAAGCCGCCGCGGCGATGATGGACGCGGCGGGCAAACTTGGACAGCGAGTGCTCGCATTGGTTGACCCGGATCTTCTTGATGGCTTCAACGACGCAGCGGCGGTGATCATCGCCAACCATGAACCCGCGGGACAGGCCCTGTTTGCTGCGGCACGGACCATGCCGGTCCCGACAGAACGGCGAGCCCAGGCTCTGCACCAGTCAATTGTCCTCAGAGAACTACGGGGCAGCGCACACCTGGTGGCGGTTGTGGTTTCGGGATTGACGCCCCGGGAGGCCCATGCGATCAGGAGCCCGGACGGCCTTCAACTCTTTGGCTACGCCGACGCCCCGGACATCACCGACGAGCACCGAGCCAAGTGGGACGCGGCCGAGCGGAGGACCAGCGAGATGATGATGCCGGCCGTGAGCGCACTGACCAAACCGCAGATGGTGGCATTCGTCGCCGGGGTGGAGGCAATGCGCACGGCCGTCGACGCCGCCGCCGAGGACGGCTGATGTTCATAGCCCTGGACCAGGAGCAGGCTGGGCTGCAGGCGGAACTGCGCTCGTACTACGCCCAGATGATCACGCCTGATGTGCGGGCGCAGTTGGACGCTGAAGAAACGATCGGGCCGGTTCGTCGGCGGCTTGTGGAACAGCTTGGGGCCGACGGTTGGATTGCCATGGGTTGGCCGGAGGAGTTCGGCGGGCAGGGAAAGTCTGCCATCCATCAGTTCATCTTTTTTGATGAGAGTTTTCGCGTGGGCTCGCCGGCCCCCATGCTGACCATCAACACGGTGGGACCGACGATCATGGCGTTCGGCACGCCAGAGCAAAAGGCGCACTTCCTGCCCAATATTGCGGCTGGCAGGTTTCACTTCTGCATTGGCTACAGCGAACCTGATGCCGGCACCGACCTGTTCTCCCTCACCACCCGCGCCGAACGGGATGGCGACGAATATGTCATCAACGGTCAGAAGACGTGGACCAGCCAGTCTCAGGGCGCCGACTACATCTGGCTGGCGGCCCGAACCAATCAGGATCCCAACATCAAAAAGCAGCGGGGAATCTCAATCTTCGCCGTTCCGATGGCCACGCCGGGTATCACCCTGGAGACGCTCAACCTGTTGTCCAGCCACAACATCACGTCCACGTATTTTGACAACGTCCGCGTGCCGGTCTCGGCACTGGTTGGTGAAGAAAACGAGGGGTTTCGGCTGATCACCTCGCAACTCAACCGGGAGCGCATCTCGCTGGTGTCTTCGGGACTGGTGGAGCAGTGTCTGGAAGAGACCATCGAACACGCTCGGCAATCGGGCCAGATCGATCGACCTTGGGTGCGCCGAAATCTGGCGCAGATTGATGCCAGGTTGGAGATGCTTCGGCTGATCAACTGGAAGGTCGCCTGGTCGGTTTCGCAGAATGCACTGGATGTGGCCGAGTCGTCGGCGGTGAAGGTGTACGGCACCGAGTTCTATCTGGAAGCATTCCGGCTGATGATGCAGATCCGAGGGCTCGATTCGACGGCGGTCAACCCGGCTGAGTCGCATGGCGCCAGTCGGTTGGAGGCGCTGTATCGCGGTATGACCATCCTGACCTTTGGCGGTGGCACCAATGAGATGCAGCGGGATTTGATCACTCAGTTTGGACTTGGGTTTCCCCGAGCGGATCGGTAGGGATTGTGGACTTCTCGTTGAGCGAAGACGAACAGACACTGGTTGCTTTGGCTGAGCAGATCATCGGCGACAACGCGCATCATGCGACGCTGAAAGCACGTGAACAGGCCGGGGACCGGGTTGACTTCACGTTGTGGGCGACGCTGGCCGAAGCCGGGGTCTTCTCGGCGCTGATGCCCGAGGACTTTGGAGGATCGGGCCTGGGCGCCGTCGCACTTGGCGGGATTTGCGAAGCGGTCGGTCGCCACGCGGCGGCGCTGCCGATTGGCGCAACGATGGCTGCTGCGCAGACCGTCGCCGCTTTCAGTCCCGCCAGCAGTCCGTCAAGGGCGGAGGCGGAATCGCTCATCGAACGCATCATCAGCGGCACCGAACGACTGGCGCCGATTCTGTCGAGCGATCTCACCGTCAGCACCAACGAACCCCACGGGTATCTGAATGGGACCGCATCGTTTGTGGCCGATGGTTTGGACGCCACCACGTTGTTGGTCGCCGTCACGACCGACGGCGCAGAGTTCCGCATGGCGCTGATTGACGCAGAAGCCGACGGGGTCCATCGGACACCGCAGCCCAGCACCACCGGATATGACGATGCGGTCGTCACCTTTGACAACGTGTCAGTGGGGCTTGGTGATCTGCTGGGCACTGACGACGGATCCGACGTCGCCAACTTCCTGTTTCAACGACTTGACGCCGCGCTCTGCTCGCACACCGCCGGACTGTGCCAGGGCGCGCTTGAGCTGGGCCGCGGGTACGCGCTTCAACGGGTGCAGTTTGAACGCGTCATCGCGTCGTTTCAAGCTGTGAGTCAGCGGGTTGCCGACGCGTGGATCGATCTGCAGGGGATCGAACTGACATCCCGGTCCGCGGCGTGGCGCCTGGATGCCGGTCTTGACGCCCAACGCGAGGTGGCCATTGCCCGCTGGTGGGCGGCCGATGCCGGCAACCGCATTGTTCACGCAATGGTGCACGTGCATGGCGGGGTTGGGGTGGATCGGGATTACCCGCTGCACCGCCACTTCCTGATGGCGCGCAAACTGGAGCTCACCCGTGGCAACGCCGAAGAACAGTTGGAGCTGATTGGCCACCTGATCGTCGCGGAGTAGCTACTCCGGTTGGGTTCGGATCACTTCGGCCGCGTGAAACGCAGCGATGCTGGGTTGGTCAAAGCCCAGCTGGTCCAGAATCTCCTCGGAGTGCTGACCAAGCAGCGGTGAGGGTCCGGCAAGGCCCGTCGGGGTATCGCTGTAGGTAAACGGCATCCCGAGAGTGCGGTACTCACCAAAGACCTGGTGCTCCACATCGACGACGTACCCGTTGATCAGGTTCTGCTCATCGTCAAGCGCGGCAAAAGGTTGCTGGTAGCGGGCACACGGGTACCCACCGTCCTCCAGTAGCTGCATCCAGTGATCGGTGGTGTGGGCCATGAAGAGCGCTTCGGCCTGCGCAACGACGGCCAACAGCTCCGGGTCATTGGAGTTGCGGGTGGGCGGCACAGGTACGGCGGTCAGTTCATGGAATCGGGCGATGAGTCCTGGTGACATGCCCGCCAGCGAAACGATGCCGTCGGCGGTGCGGTAGTGCCGGAAGTAGAGCAGGTAGATACCTGCTGACCCGGTGACGCGTTCTTCATAGAGCGTTCGTTGATCGTCGAAGTCCGCACCCGCCTGCTGCAGCATGGACAGGTCCTCGCGGAGTTCGGTGAATTTGGGCACGTCCCTCTGGAAGCGCATGGTGTTGGCGGTGGCCAGGCTCATCCCGGTCCCCAGCAGGGAAGCGTCGATGCGTTGACCGTTGCCGGTCAGGTCCCGGTGGCGCAGCGCACCCAGGACCGCGGCGGTGGCCATGGCGCCGGTGCTGAAGTCAATGAAAGCCGGTCGGGTGGGAAGGGGGACGCCGTCTCGGGACCGGTTCATCATGAACCCCAGACCCGAGCGGGCCTGCACGAGCACGTCGTACCCGGGCATGTTTGCATCCGGACCTTCGGGGCCAAACGCGGTCACCTGCAATTCGACCAGGCCGGGATTGATCCGCTGGACCGTCTCCCAGTCCAGCCCAAATCGTTTGAGGTCCGGCCGCTTGAGTCCAACCAGCGCAATGTCGGCCCAGCCCAGTAGTGCGTTGATGATCTGGGGCGCACCATCGGCGGTCATGTCCAGGGCCAGGCTCCGCTTGCCCGGGTTGATGGCAGAGAACGCCCGGCTCTCGGTGTCGCTGAGCTTGGCCACGTGACGCATGGAATCGCCGGTCAACGGTTCGATTTTGATGACGTCGGCACCCATCCCGGCCAACAACCGTCCACACTGGGGGACTGCGGCATTCTGGGAGAACTCGGCGACCTTCACCCCGGCAAGAACCCCCGAGAGGAGGGGGTTGAAATCGTTGTGGGGGTCGGCGGCGGCGGGAGTCATGGGTGAAGCGTAGTCATGCGCAACGGGAGCTCTGACGGGTGGATTGGTTGGTCGTTGCTGCACCAGATGTTGGCCGGAGATGTCCTGCCGAGGTCATGACCCCGGTGTCGCCCATGAGCGCATGATCGCCGGTGGAAGTGCGACATACTGGCACATGACTGCACCGGCCTTGCCATCGACCACTCCTGAAACCCGGACGGTCCGCGGTACCTGTCATCACGACTGTCCAGACACCTGTGGTTGGGTGGCCACCGTCGATGACACGGGTCCCCAGCCGGTGCTCCTGAAGCTTCGAGGGAACCCCGAGCATCCGTTCTCGGCCGGTGAGCTGTGCCCCAAGGTCAACCGCTTTGTCGACCGGGTTCATGACGCCGATCGTCTGCTTCACCCACTGATCAGAACCGGGCCGAAAGGCGCCGGCGAGTTTCGGCCGGCCACCTGGGATGAGGCGCTTGAATTCACGGTGCAGAACATCAACGCGGCGGTTGAGCGTCGTGGGGGACAGACAATTTTCCCGTGGGTCAGCGCCGGGACGCAGGGCATGATTCAGCAGTCGTCCATGGACCGGGCACTGTTTGCCAAATTGGGCTCGTCCCGCCAAGTCGACAGCGTGTGTGGCGTCGCCGCGGGCGTGGGCATGGCCGCTACCTATGGCGCCGGTGGCCTGGGCGCTGACCCGCTGGCGCTCGTTGGCGCCGAAGTCATCATCCTCTGGGCGACCAACACCAAACTGACCAATCGCCACCTGTGGCCGTTCATCGAGGAAGCCCGATCCAACGGCGCCCGGATCGTGTGTATCGATCCGATGCGGACCATGACCGCAGCCGAGGCCGATTGGTTCATTCAGCCGCTCCCCGGAACCGACATCGCTCTGATGCTGGCCATGATGCATGAGCTCATCGCCAACGATCAGGTCGACCACGACTACGTGCGGTCCCATGCCGATGGCTACGAGGAACTTGCGGCGCACGTTGAGGACTGGACGCCCGAACGAGCCAGCGGAATCTGCGGCGTTTCTGCCGATGACATTCGCCGGCTTGCTGAGATGTACGGCGCCGCCAAGCCGGCCTTCATTCGAACTCTGATCGGCGCCGAACACCACGAGAACGGCAGCGCCTTCTATCGCACGATTGCCTGCCTGCCGGTGCTGACCGGGTCCTGGCGACACCCTTCGGGGGGAGTGGCTCGGAGCTGTGGGGCATGGTCTGACTCCCTGGTTGACTTCGATGCCTACGCCGCGGCCCACCTGGTTGACGGTGCGCCCCGCAGAGCGCTCAGCCAGAATCACCTTGGCCGCTATCTGACCGGCATGGACAACGATGGTCGCCGGCTCGACATCCCGGTTGACGTCCTGGTGGTCTGGAATGGGAACCCGTTGGTGTCGATTCCGAACGCGGATCTGATCCGCCAGGGCTTGGAACGCGAGGACCTGTTCACCATGGTGTCGGAGCAGTTCATGACCGACACCGCCCGCTATGCCGATGTCATCTTCCCAGCGGCCACCCAGGTTGAACAGATTGATGTGGTTCCGTCGTGGGGTCATCTGTGGCTCGGCTGGAACGACGCAGCTATTGCGCCGCGGGGCGAGTCAGTCCCCAACACCGAACTTTGGCGTCGCCTGGCCGCGGCCTTTGGGTTTGATGATCCGGAGTTCGCTCGGACCGACCTGGAGCTGATTCGGCTTGGTTTGCATCGACTTGATGACCAAGAATTTGCAGCATTGCGGGAGACCGGTCTGCACCGGGTAGTTGATGCGGGCCCGTTGGTGCCGTATGCCGAGGGTGGCTTCGCCACGCCCAATGGCAAAGCCCAGTTGGCCGTTCCCGCGGACGCGCCAGCGGTGAAGAGTGGTTTGTCACCGGTGCCCAACTGGATTGCGCCGAGCGAAGCCCCAACCGAGCGGCTGCCGCTGATGCTGGTGTCTGCCAAAGTTCATACCCGATTTATGAACAGCACCTATTCGGGCCACGCCGCGCATGCAGACCGGGAGGGCGGTCCATGGGTGGAGCTGGATCCAGCTGATGCAGCCGCGCGGGGACTGTCCGCAGGCGACGACGCAACCATCTGGAACGATCGAGGCCGGCTGCGACTGCCGGTCCGCATCTCGGAGCGGCTTCGTCCCGGAGTGGCCATGATCCCGTGGGGCTGGTGGTCCGACCGCCACGAGGACGGCCAGACGGTAAACGTGCTCACCAACGACACCCTCGGCGACATGGGAGTGGGCGTTGGCTACAACGACACCGTTGTCGAGGTGGAGCGCCTATCCCCTGGCTGACTGCCGTTGACCGGCACCAGGCGGCGGCTGGGTAGATTCACTCTCTGGCCAGGCGAGCGCAACCCTCCTAAAGTCTACGGGATGACAACCTCGTCGCTTTTTTCTCTTTTTCGTGGATCCCGGTCGCCGTTGCGTGGTCGCTGCCTTATGTCGATGCTTGCGATGGTGCTTCTTGGTGCCGTCTTCGTTGCGCCGCCCATGGCCAGCGCGGAGGTCGCCATCGTCATCTCGGTCAGCGACACCAACCCCGCCCTGGGCGACACCATCACCTACACCATCGAGGTCCCGTGCAGCGGCGATGGCCTGACCGATGTGACGGTCGATCTTCCCAGCAGCCTCACCGTGAACGGCTTCACCTCCACCAACGGCGGCTTCGCCGATTTGGTATGGACGCCGCAGCTGAGCGCAAGTCCAACGTCAGACGCGTGCCCGGCGATCCTGAGCTTCAACGCGATCGTGGGAGTCGACGCCGGGGGAGCGGGCGTTCTGACCACCACGGCGACTGGCGGAGGTGCAACCGCCTCGGCAGCCATCGAGGTCGACGCGGTGCCGCTCACCTTTACCAAAAGCGTGGACAACCCGTTCCCGGATCGGGGCGACAACATTCTTTACACGATCGAGGTGCCGTGTGACTCGTTCCTCGGTCCGATCACCATCACCGACCTGCTACCCGCAGACGTGGCCCCCAACGGCACCGTGTCATCAAACAATGGCTTGTTGACCATCGACGGTCAGAGCTATCAGTGGGAACCGAATCTCGATCCGCGCTTCAGCGCGGCGGCGTGCCCTGCGGTTCTGACCATCCCGGTGCTTGTGCTGGCATCAGCCACCGGTGTCATAACCAATACCGCAACCGGCGGGGGCGTCTCGGCTTCGGTGGACATCACGCTCGACTATGCGGCAGTGATGGCCGCGAACGTGAGCTGCGGACTTTCCGGGTGTCAGGGAGTTGACGAGGTTGTGCTGGGGTCGATTGCCCCGAGCGAGCCGACCACTCCCTCCGGATTGAGTGCCAAGGTGATGCTGCTGGTTGCCGGGTTGGCAGCCGCCACCGCATCGGTTGGCTTCCGGACACGAACTCGCCGCTAGAACCCGGCGCTCATTGTTCGACCTGCGCTTCGCCTGGTCGAAGCAGCCGAAAACGCACAATCGGCCCACACCTGGGCGAAGGTGTGAGCCGATGGCGTTGCTGAAGTTTGCTGTATGGACTGTCAGGCAGCGGCGTTGATGGCTTCGAAGATGGCCTGCGGGGTGCAGGGCATGTCCACGTGGCTCACACCCAGGTGTGAGACCGCATCCACCACGGCATTGTGCAGGGCCGGGGTGGAGCCAATGGTTCCGGACTCGCCGATGCCTTTTGCGCCCAGCGGATTGCGAGGGCTGGCGGTCTCGGTGTTGGTGGCTTCGAAGTTGGGGAGCTCTGCGGCCGACGGAACCAAATAGTCCATGAAGTTTGCGGTTATCGGGTTACCGGCGTCGTCGTACTGCACATGCTCAAAGAGCACCTGCGCAACACCCTGGGCGATACCGCCGTGCTGTTGGCCACGAACCAGGAGCGGATTCAGAATCGTTCCGCAGTCATCGACGGCCACGTGGCGAAGAATCTCCACCCCGCCGGTTTCGACGTCGACCTCGACTACGGACACGTGACTGCCGAACGGGAATGTTGAGTCACCCTGATCCCAGTCGTGCTCGAACTCCAGGCCACCTTCCCAGGAAGAAGGACGCTTGTCCGGATCGTTGGCCGCGGTCGCCAGGTCACCCCAGGAGAGCGCCTTGGCGGGCACACCGGCAACTCCCAGACCACCGTCGGTCTTCTCGATGTCGTCGACGCTGGCTTCCAGCAGGTGAGCGGCAAGTTCCTTGCCCATTTCCATGATCTTCTCGCTGGCCACGTACAGGCCGGAGCCAGCGGTCTGCAGCGAACGGGAACCCATGGTGCCCACACCGCTTCGCACCGTTGCGGTGTCGGACTGGACGTGCTTGATCTTGTCCATCGGGATGCCCAGCTGATCGCTGACCACCATGGAGAAGGCCGTGTCGTGGCCCTGCCCGTGCGCACTGGTGCCCACGTACATACTGGCCGTGCCATCTTCGTGCATTTCGATCTTGCTGTACTCCACGTGCAGACCGAGGGGTGCGGTCACCTCCACGTAGGTGGAGACACCGATGCCGATTTGCTTGGCGGCGCCGGACTCCCGACGAGATGCCTGTTCGGCCCGAAGATCGCTGTAGCCGGCGGCCTCAAGGGCGGCGTCCAACGTCTTCTCATACTCACCAGAGTCGTAGTTGGCGCCGGTGATGGTGGTGAGCGGGAAGTTCTCCGGCTGCAGGTAGTTCTTGCGCCGGACTTCCGCGGGGTCCATGCCAATCTGCGCCGCGGCAACGTCGATGACCCGCTCGATGAGCTGGGTGGCCTCGGGCCGACCGGCGCCGCGGTAGGCGCCGATGCTGGTGGTGTTGGTCAGCACCGTGGTGCCGTTGAACTTGAGCTTCGGTACGTCATAGACCGCTGGCATGAGCAACTGGGTCAGCATCGGGAGGATGGCGCCGAGTGCGGGGTAAGCACCGGCGTCGGCCACGACATTGGCGTCGAGGCCAACGAACTTGCCGTCGTTGTTGATGCCGAGCTTGGCTTCCATGACCATGGCTCGACCGTGAACCATCGAGACCATGTTCTCAGAGCGAATTTCGGTCCAGGTCACGGGCCGTCCAAGATCGACTGCAGCCCGGGTGGCCAGGTAGTACTCGTTGTACATGGCCGCTTTGGGACCGAAGCCACCGCCAACCCATGGGGTCACGATCCGGCAGTTCTCCTTCTCCACGCCCATCAGGGCCGCCATACCGTCGTGCAGGCTGTGGGGAGCCTGGTGAGAAATCCACGTGGTGAAACCGCCGTCGGGCTCGTTGGGTACAGCGACGCAGCCGTTGGGCTCCATCGGCGCGCCAGCCAGGCGCTGGGTGACCATCTTGACGGTGGCCACATGGTCGGCGCCTTCGAGCGCGTCTATCTCGACCGCCGCTCCCTGATCGTCAACCGGGAAGCTGGTGGCAAAGCAGACGTTGCTGCCGCTGCCTTCAAACAGCTCGGTGGCGCCGGCGGCGGACTCCAGGTCAAGCACGACGTCCAGGTCATCGATGTCGGCGTAGATCATGGCTGCGGCATCAATGCCCTGGCTCAAGGTTTCGGCGACGACGCAGGCAATGATGTCGCCCACGAATCGAACCCGGTCACCGCAGATGGCGGGACGGTCGAAGGTGTCCGGCATCATGGCGAACTGCTTGACCGCCGGAAGATCAGAGTTTGCGGCGGTGTAGATCTTGAGGACGCCCGGCATCGCTTCGGCATCATCGGTGTTGACGCTGTTGAGCGTGCCATGGGCCTGTTGAGAGCGTACAAAGACGATCTGTGCGGATCCATCGACCTTGAGGTCATCGACGTACTTGTTGGCACCGGTCAAGAGACCGGGGTCTTCCTTGCGGATGACGGCGTTTCCCAAAATTGAGCCTGCGGTGGCCACAGCAGCATTCCCCCTGTGTTCGGATCCAATTACTCGGATGCTTTACTCGGTTTCATTAACCAGATTCGTTACCGGGCAAACCTACTACTCATTTGGGGGATGGAATGCAGCTCAACGGGCCAGGGCCTGTGACCGCTTCCAAGGCCGGCATCTGTCTAGCCTGTCGGCGTGTGGTTGCCCTGGTCATACGGCGTTGTGTTGGCCTGCTGTTGTGCTGCGGCCTGGTTGGTGGTGCGCCAACTTTCGGGACCGCCACGGTTGGCTGATCTGTTCCACGAAGCCGGCATCGTCTCGCTGTTGTACGTGGCGTGGAGGTTGGTTGGTCAGCTGTCGGTGATCGATCCAGAAGGCGCGTTCAGACGGGCGCAGACGGTGTGGGATATCGAACGATGGCTTCGGCTGCCCAATGAAGCGGAGTGGCAGGCAATGATTCTGGACCACGAATGGTTGGTGCGGGTGGCCAACTTCTATTACGGCGGCGCCCATGTGCCGGGCATGGGCATCTTCTTGATCTGGATGTTCATGGCCCGAGCGAACCACCTGCGGTACTGGCGCAACGTGCTTGCGGCCAGCACGATCCTGTCCGTGCTCATCCAGCTCTTCCCGGTGGCACCGCCGCGGTTGGTTCCGGCCTTCAATCTGGTGGACACGCCTCAGCTCTACGGGCAGTCCGTTTACCCGAGCATCGACCCGGCAGTGATCGAGCAGGCGATGGCCACCAACGATACCGATCTGCTGAGCCGCCTCTCCGGTCAGCTCCAGGCCATGCCGTCAATTCACGTGGTGTGGGCAGCACTGATTGCGGTCGCCGCCTGGCAGCTGGCGGGATGGTGGGGCCGGCTGGTTGGCGTCGCGCACGCCGCAGCCACGGTCTGGGTGGTGACGGTCACCGGCAATCACTACCTACTGGATGGGATTGTGGGAGCCGTCGTGCTGGCGGTGGTCATCTGGGTGGCCGGGCTCCGGCCGAACAGCCTCCACGTTGCGTCCGAAGGAGCGCGCCAGTTGGCCTCTGAATCCCGTTAGGTTTCGGGCCATGTTTCGCCGACGGCTTCCTGCTCGTGCGCTTGGCGCCCCGGTCGTCGTTGCTGCCATTGTCGTTGGTCTGGTCCTGACGGTGGCGTCGCCGGCCTGGGCTCATGACGATCTGGACGCCGCGTCGCCAGCCCCGGACACCGAGGTGGGGGCCGGTCTGGAACAGATTGAGCTGATGTTCCGTGGTGAACCGTCAGAGGTACAGATCTTCCTTCGGGACAACGCGGGAGACGAACTCACCTTTCCCGCCACATTGAGCGGCACCCGGCTGTGGACCATGCCGCTGACCGACGTGGATCTGCGTGACGCGCTCTACGTCATCCGGTGGGAAGGCGTGGCCACCGACGGCGATGATCTTGAAGGCTTCTACACCTTTGAGGTCATCAGCGGTGCGGCCGATGCGCCGTCGGTGGCTGACCAGATTGCCTCGGGAGAGGTATTGCCCGTAGACGGCGTGGCCATTCTGGATGACGGCCCGAGCCCGGTCTTTCTGGTTCTGTTGGGTGTGTCGCTGGCGCTGGGGGCTTGGACCATCTGGTTGGGCTTCAACCGGTTGGGCAACCGATTGGCCGCCGACGTCGACGACTCCACCCCGCAGGAATCAGCTGCTGATGAGGGCGACGATCGCTGACCGCAGTGCCGCTTCGGCCCGTGATCGCGTGAGGCTCTGGTCGTTGCGCAACAGGTCGTAGGACTCAAACGACAGCAACACATCCAACGCCGCCAGGACCTGGTTTCCCCGGTCCTTGTCCATCGCCGCCAGCTCCGGTTCGAACTGTTTCTTCACCTGGCCTCGCAACAGCAGGCGAGTGCGTATCAGGTCAGATCGGAGCAGTTCACTGCGTTGAATGTTGTGCCGGATGGCTCGTGAGGGGCCCGAGAGCGTCTCAAACATTGCCAGACGCTGTTCCAGAAGATTGTCCACCCGGGCGTCAAGAGGGCCTTTGCCAAACTCGTGGATTCGGCTCAGTGGGGCGTAGCGATCATGACCGCGTTCGATGGCCGCGCGGATCAGCTCATCGAAGTCATTGAAGTACCGAAACACCGAACGATCCGAAAGGCCACAGCGCTCAACCACATCGGTGATGGTTGGTTCGACGAAGCCGTCGTCGTAGAGCTCGAGCACCGCGTCGATCACGGCGTCACGATTGCGGGCGCGCCGGCCGCTACGGCCGTCCACAACTTCCAGACGGTTGTTGGCCGGTGAATCCAGATTGGGCACGTCCGCAGGCTAATGCCGGTGGGCCGGTGTCCTCGCCGGAACCGGGGGCGCAGTGGCAGTCGCTAGGGTTTGCCCATGGATCCTCGTTACACCGCTGACGCCGAAACCTACCGGGAGAAAGTGCAGGCCTTTCTGGCCGAACATCTCCCAGCGAATTGGAAGGGCCTTGGTGCGCTTCCCGAAGATGAGGTGGGTCCGTTCACCACCCAATGGCGCAAAACGTTGAGTAGCAACGGCATGCTTGCGCCATCGTGGCCTGAGGCGTACGGGGGCGCTGGTCTGACCTCGGTGGAGAAGGTCGTGCTGGCCGAGGAGTTCCAAAAGGCCGGTGTCCCGACCGGGGGCAATAACGACGCATTCAGCATCGGCATGGTTGGGAACACGATTCTTCAATGGGGCACCGAGGAGCAGAAGGCGCACTTTCTGCCTCGCATCATCTCCGGCGAAGACGTGTGGTGTCAGGGCTATTCGGAGCCGAATGCCGGGTCCGACCTGGCCAGCCTCAACTGTCGCGCGCAGCTTGACGGCGATGAGTGGATCATCGACGGCCAGAAGATCTGGACCTCAGCCGGTCAGACCGCCAACTGGATTTTTGTGCTCTGCCGAACCAATGCCGACGGTCCGCTGCACAAGGGCATCTCGTTCCTGTTGTGCCCCATGGAACAACCAGGAGTTGAGGTCCGCCCCATCGACATGATGTCGGGCGACTCGGAGTTCAACGAGACCTTCTTCACCGATGCTCGGACCGCCAAAGAGAACGTGGTGGGCGAAGTCAACGGCGGCTGGGCGGTGGCCATGACGTTGCTGGGCTACGAGCGGGGCGAAGCGGCGGCCACCATGCCGCTGATGTTCCGCGCTGAGCTGGACAAGCTGATGGTGATGGCCAAAGAACGGGGCAAGGCCACCGACCCTCAGGTTCGTCAGCGCCTGGCCGACGCCTACATCAGAGTCGAGCTCATGCGCATGCAAGGTCTGCGCACCTTGACCGGATTCATCAACGGCGCCCACCCGGGTCCCGGCGAGTCCATCTTCAAACTCTTCTGGTCCGAGTACCACAAGACGGTCACCGAGCTGGCGCTCGATGTGATGGGTGCTGACGCCATGGTCGTGAACGGCAAGCCGCCGGCCACCGCGTTCCACGCGGACCTGGCTGGTTCGCCCAATGAGTCCGCATCATGGATTGGCAGCTTCTACAACGCTCGCGCCGGAACCATCTACGCCGGTACCTCACAGATCCAGCGCAATATTCTGGGTGAAATGGTGCTCGGTCTTCCCAAGGAACCCCGCGTCACCGCCTGAACCTCATGATGGTGAGCCGGCAGCCAGTGACTCACGCTCAGACTGGGTCAGGCAACTGAGCAGGGTTGCGGTGACCTCGGTTCGGCTCTGCGCCGACGCCGTCCCGGCCACAATCTCGCCCAGGTCGCTTACCGAGATCTCCGCGTCATCAACCGCATCGTTGATGCACCGCACCGACCGATTCGACAACGTCGTGTCCTGGGCCTTCGCTGACTGTCGAGTCACTTCGCCAAAGGACACGCACGACAAGAGCCTGGTCATCATGGCGGTCTGATCCTGGTCGGCGGTGTTTCCGTCGAAAGTTGCGGACTGGGCATCGCTGGTGGTGGTTTCGTCGTTCAGGCAACTGCGTTGGTTGGCGGAGAGCCAGTCGAGCTCGGCGGGGATGGCGGGTATCGACGCCGGGGCCTGAGCCTGGTCGGCATCGGCCACCTCCTCCGCAGTCTCTTCAGTCGGCGCATCGTCACTCGACGGTTGGTCGACCGCCATCGTGTCGTCGTCGGCCGCCTCCAGTTCGGCCGCCTCTTCGACCATCGCCAGCTCCTGCACTGCGGCGTCGGAGGTGAGGGTTGCATCGGCGTCGGCGGCGACGGCGGGCAGGTCCGCACCGCTGTCGCCCGCGCAGGCGGCGCCGAGCAGAGCCAGTGTGAACGTGACCGAGAGCAAACCCAGTCGCCAGCGCGGCCGAGCGGTTCGGTACCGCCGAACGCGGTCGGGGAAATTCGATGCCGAACTGGTGGGTTGGTCGCGGTGACAGGAGAATCGAGACATGGCAGCGGCATCGGCGAAGCAGGCACGGCCTTGAGGTTTGGTTTGCCAACATGGGCCATACATCCCGGTTCCGTCTCCGGTTTGGCTACCGACCAGAAACGCAACCAAACCGGCAGATCGGTGAGGCCATCGGCTAGCGTGCAGCGGGTGGCGGCCTCGAAGAAGACTCGGCAGGCAGTGTCGCTCAGCTTCCTGTTGCTTGCGCTGTTGCTTGTTCTGGGCAGCTTTGTTCTGTTTGAGAACGACGGCGGATCCGGAGACGCCACCGCCAGACTCTCCGCGTCCGGGGTCCGTGGCATCGACGACGGCTCGTCGGACCAGGCCACAGCGGTGGCCACTCCCATACCGTCGGTTGGCGTTACCAACTCGGGCACCATCATTTTGCCGGTCGAGCCTGAAGACGAAGGCGTCGTCATCACCATTGAGCCGACGGCGACGCCCGGGGCACGGATTGCCGCGGCGCCGGCGGTCGCCGGACTCCCGATTGTGGTCGGTTTGCGCGATGGCCTGATTCTCTCGCCCGAAGCGCTCCGGTTTGGTGAGCAGACCTTTGAGATTGTCAATCAGCACGACCAACCTCACCGGTTTGGCGTCGTCCGATTGGCGAGCCTCGACGATGCTCCACGAGCGGCCGATGGCACGCTCGATGAAGCCGCGCTGGGCGACGCCCTGGTGGGAATCAGCGACGCCATAGAACCGGGCCGTTCCACGGTGCTGGCCGTTACTCTGGAGCCCGGGGAGCACATGCTGATTTCCAACAGCCTGGTTGCGGGCGAGGCGGCCGTGGACGCCGGATTTGCGTTCGCCGCAGTGGTCGTTGGGCCAGAAGACGCCAATGGCGGCTGATTGTGAGCCAAGCTGGGGTCATGAATACGATATTCGGCCTCCCATCCCATCCGCTGTTCGTTCACGCACCCATCGTGCTGATGCCCATGCTGTTCCTACTGGCGCTGGTCCTGGCGGTGCGTCCGTCATGGCGGCTGCAGGCCGGCTGGACGCTGGTGGCCGGTGCTGCCATCACCGTTGCCACGACCTTGGCCGCCAAGCTGTCGGGCGAGTCGCTGGAGGAACAGTTCGCTCAGGACATGGGTCGCCACGAGACGCTCGGCAACTGGACCCTGATCATGACCTTCGTTCTGCTCATCGCCAGCGCGGCACTGTGGTTCAACGATCGTCGGCGGTGGGAAGGCGAAGGAGGGAGCACGTCCACCCTCATGCTCGTGGTGCTGCTGGTGGCTGCTGCGGCAACCACGCTCATGGTGCTGACCGGCCACGCAGGTGCAGCGTGCTCGTGGGGTGGGGCCAGCTGTGACCTTGTGCCCATCCCGCAGTAGGTGCGCTACTCCGCGATGAGTTGCGTTTCGGGGAGCCGGACAAGCGGGATCTGGCGATCGGTCCTGGCCTGATAGTCCACGTACCACGCCCGGTCGGCGGTCAGTCCGGCCCATACGGTCGCCCGGTCGTCGCTGTGCAGGACCTCCGCCTCACTCCAGAACTCGTTGGTCTGGGACTTCACCCGGACCCGAGGTGTCGTTTCAAGATTGAAGAACCATGAGGGGTGGGCTTTGGCTCCGGCGAAGCTCGCCACCACGATGCGATGGCCGTCGGCGTCGCGCCAGAATGGCAGCGCGACCTTGTGCTCGTTCCCGGACTTGCGGCCAACGGTGTGCAGCAGCACGTGGTGCATGCCGGCCTGGACCCAGACCACGTCCTCGCCCATGATTTCCATGGCGCCAACGTGAGCTTTGGTCAGCTCCACGATCTCATCGTGAGACGGCGTCTCCCACACCTGATCAACCTTCTGACCGGTGGAGGGTTCGCTCGACTCGTCACTCATTGGACGACTCCTGCTTCTGATGCTGCTTCATCGAAATTGACAACCTCGCCCCGGTTGATGCTCACCCAGTCGCGAGCTTCAAGGTAGGGGCGAAACGTCTTCATGATTGCGTGATTGTCCGCGTCTGACTTGGGGCGCTGGATCTCCCAGACGTGAGGGAACTCGAGCCAGGCGGTGGTTGCGTTCCACAGCCGCAGTGCTGCAGCGCCGGTGGGCGGGTCAATCAATACCGGACCGAACAGACAGTGCTCAGCGCCGTCGTGGTCAAAGAACAAGGTGGGAACACCGAAACCGCCGGCGGCCACCACCCGGTCGTGTTCGGCTTTGATCTCCTCGTGAGTGCTCTGGTCGACGATGGCCTCATCGACGACCGCCGGGTCGAGATCCAGTTCGGTCAGGAGGTGGCGGGCGACGTCGGGATCATGGGGTCGGTGGCCCTCTTCGTGCAGCGCACGCCCGGCCCGTTCGTACCACCGGTCCAGATCCTCCATGCTGGTTCGGCGCAGAATGGCCCCAATGCGCATCATTGACCATCCGTAGGACCAGTCGCGTTCCCACGGGTGCTTCTTGCCCTCCACCCGGTTGACCTCTTCCAGGCTGAAGAACTTCCAGTTGATGGTGAGGCCGTTCTGGTGGCGCACGTCACGCATCCATTTTGCGGTCTGGTACGCGTAGGGGCACATGACGTCGAAGTGAAAGTCGACAGTTGTTGGGGCAACGAAAGCGGACATGGGTCCATTCTGACGCATCGACTGAGGACGGGTCGCCGCTAGCTTGATTGGCGATGACTTCGGTTGAGCGGCTGGCATTGTTCGGCGATGTACAAGGCCATGTGGATGTCTACACCGAGGCGCTTGAACGCCTGGGCGTTGACATCGAGCACGGCCGCGTACCCAAAGACCTGAAGGTCATTCAGGTTGGCGATCTCATTCACAAAGGCCCGGCATCTGACGAGGTCATTCGGCTGGCTGATCGACTGCTCCGGACATCTCCGGAGCGCTATGTGCAGCTGGCCGGCAACCACGACGGGCAGTATCTGGGCGGGCCCCTCTTTTGGGCCAACACCATTGGCGATGATGCCGCCCGAACGCTGGCCGGTTGGTTTGTTGACGGGGCCATTGCCATCGCCCACGCCTTCGAGACCACAGAGTTTGGCGCGGTGCTCGCCAGCCATGGCGGGATGTCACTGGAGCGGTGGGCCCACTTCGGGAAGCCAGAAGATCCCGTCGTCGCATCGCGTCTGTTGAACGAGGAGTTCTGGAACGATCCGGCCTCGGCGCTCAAGCCTGGCATCATGTTGATGGGCGAGCCGGGTCCACCCGGTGTGGCCTGGACCGAACCGGTTCGGGAGCTCTATCTGCCGTGGGCGGAGGCGGAGTGGATGCCGTTCTCGCAGGTCCACGGTCATCGGTCGGCATACAGCTGGCGAAACGGAAAGTGGTTTCGGGACGTGCCCCGGCGACTACGAAAGGTGATGGTTGCCGACACCGAGGCGAGACACACCCGGATGACCGTGGGAACGCAGACCTTCGTTGGCATTGACACCGCGTACGGCGCCCAGCCCGAGGCACCGCTGGTGCCGTTGATCCTGCACTCGCCATGACGCTGCAGATCAGCTATCCCGACCTGCCCATTGTTGAGCGGCGGCAGGAAATCCTGGAGACCATCGAATCCAATCAGGTGGTGGTGGTGGCCGGCGAGACCGGTTCGGGCAAGAGCACCCAGCTACCAAAGTTCTGTTTGGAGTTGGGCCGGGGATTTCTGGACCCGAAGGGCACCGGGCGTCCCAGCCGCATCGGGCACACCCAGCCGCGCCGCATTGCAGCCCGGAGTGTGGCCGAACGGGTGGCCAGCGAGCTGGACTCCAAGATCGGCGAAACGGTTGGCTACGCGGTTCGGTTCCATGACGAGGTGAGTGGTATAAGCCGGGTCAAGGTGATGACCGACGGGATCCTGCTGGCGGAGATCCAGCGCGACCGCCTGCTTGGTCAGTACGACACGCTCATCATCGACGAAGCTCACGAGCGCAGCCTCAACATCGACTTCCTGTTGGGCTGGCTCAAACAGTTGTTACCGCAACGACCAGACCTGAAAGTCATCATCACTTCGGCCACCATCGACACCGAAAAGTTCAGCGAGCACTTCTCCGGGGCGGATGGTCCGGCGCCGATCATCGAAGTGTCCGGCCGGACCTATCCAGTGGACATTCGGTGGCATCCGTTGTCCGACGGTGCCAGCTCCAGCCGGCAGGCCGAGGCGATTGCCGAGGTGGCGCGCACGCTTACCCGGGAAGGACCGGGTGACATCCTGGTGTTTCTCAGCGGCGAACGCGCCATCCGGGATGCCGATGACGCGCTGACGGGTGCCCGCCTGCCCGACACCGAGATCTTTCCGCTGTATGCCCGATTGTCGTCGGCAGAGCAGCATCGGGTCTTCGAACCGCATTCGGGCCGCCGAATTGTCCTGGCCACCAACGTGGCCGAGACCTCATTGACGGTTCCGGGGATTCGTTATGTCATCGATCCGGGGTTGGCGCGGATCTCGCGCTACAGCCACCGGACCAAGGTGCAGCGCCTGCCCATCGAAGCGGTGTCGCAGGCATCGGCCAACCAGCGGGCGGGTCGATGTGGGCGCCTGGGCCCCGGGATATGTGTGCGGTTGTACTCCGCAGAGGATTTCGAGACCCGGCCCGAGTTCACCGAACCGGAGATCCAGCGCACCAATCTGGCGTCGGTCATACTCCAAATGGCGGCCCTGGGTCTGGGCGACGTGGCCGAGTTCCCGTTCGTGGATCCGCCTGATGAGCGCAGCATCAAAGACGGTGTCGCCCTGCTCACCGAGTTGGGAGCGCTGGACCCGGACAACGTTGGCACCCGCAAGTGGTTGACGCCGATGGGTCGAAAGCTGGCCAAGCTGCCCCTTGACCCACGACTGGCCCGCATGGTGGTTGAGGCCGACGCCAACAGGTGTCTGGACGAAGTGCTGATCATCGTGGCCGGCATGTCGATCATCGACCCCCGGGAACGGCCGTCGGGCAAACGGGCCCAGGCCGATGAGGCACACCAGAAGTACATGCACGAGCAGAGCGACTTTCTGAGTTGGTTGGAGCTCTGGGCGTACCTGGCCGAAGAACGACGGGCGCGGTCGGGCAACCAGTTTCGCAAGTGGGCGATGTCCAACTACCTGCACTACAACCGAATTCGTGAGTGGCAGGACGTCCACCGCCAGCTCACGCGGGTGGCGCGGGACATGGGCCTGCGAGGTGGCAACCCGATTGCGCAACCCGAGGTGATTCACCGTTCGATATTGGCTGGACTGCTCAGCCAGATTGGCATGAAGGACGAAGTCAAAGACGAGTACCGCGGCGCACGAGGTGCCCGCTTCGCCATTGCTCCCGGTTCCACGCTGCACAAGCGGTCACCGGACTGGGTCATGGCCGGCGAGCTGGTGGAGACCAGTCGGTTGTGGGCCCGAACTGCCACTCGGATTCAACCCGAGTGGGTGGAAGACGCCGCGGAACATCTGGTGACTCGCAGCTGGGGTGACCCGTGGTGGGCATCGGACCGGGGATCGGCCTACGCCGACGAACGCGTGACCCTCTTCGGCTTGCCGTTGATCGCTGACCGGCCGGCATCGTTGGCCACCCTCGACCGCACGCAGGCGCGTGAGATGTTCATTCACCATGCGTTGATCGAAGGTGATTGGGAGCTGCACTTTGCGTTCATGGACCACAACGCGGAAGTGATGGCTGAGGTGGCAGCCGACGAAGCCCGCCATCGCCGAGACGTCATGGTGGACTACAACGCGTTGTACGCGTTCTATGACGAGCGGGTTGGGCCTGATGTCGTGTCCGGCAAGTCCTTTGAGCGATGGTGGAAGACCGTCCGCTCGGACACGCCGGAGTTGTTGCACTTGTCCCGGGCCACCATCGTGGACGAGGAATCCGCGGCTGTCGATCGGGACGCATTCCCCGATGCCATGTCGGTCGGTGGCATCGACCTGGCCTTGGACTACGAGTTTGATCCCACCAGTCACTCCGATGGGGTGACGGTGAACATTCCGGTGGCCGCGCTCAATCAGATGGACGCCGCAGACTTCGAATGGAACGTTCCCGGTCTGCGAGAGGATCTGGTGACCGCCCTCATCCGGGCCCTGCCCAAAGAGTGGCGCAAGCTCTTTGTGCCGGTGCCGGAAACGGTGGCCGCCATCCTGCCGCAGTTGGATCCGGGCGATGGTCGCCTCGTGGAGTCGGTACGACGAGAGCTGAGCTCTCTCAGTGGCCGCGTCCTGCCGTTGGATGTGGTGCATCTGGACAAGGTTGAGGATCGGCTGCGTCCGACCTTCCGCGTGGTGGATGAGCAGGGGAGAGGTCTGGCCGAGAGCAAGTATCTGGATGCGCTTGATGAAGCGCTCAACGTCCATGTTCGGGAGGCGATTGCGCAGGCCGATCGAAGCATGGAACGGTCGGGAATGGATGCGTGGGAGTGCGGCGCGCTTCCGGCCATGGTGGAGACCGAGGGCGGCGGTCACAAGGTCAAGGCGTACCCCGCGCTGGTGGACGAAGGCACCCGGGTTGGTGTTGCACTGCTGGCGACGCCGGAGGAGCAGGCCCGGTCCAATCGCAAAGGGGTGCGTCGGCTCCTGGTGCTCAACCTGCCGAGCCCCTCGCGCCACGTGAACGCCGTGCTGAGCAACTCGGCGTCGACGTCGCTGTCGTTGGCTCGAACCCCGTATCCCTCCAAGGAGGCATTCATCGTCGACTGCCAGAAGGCGGCGCTGAATCTGATCATTGACGGCTGGAAGGGCGGCGAGCGGGTGGCTGATGCGGTGGCCTTCGATGACCTGTTACAGCATGCCAAAGGTGCCTACGTTGCCGCCGTCAGCGGTGTGGCTCGCCGGGCCGCCGCCTGTGTGCAGCGGTACGGGGCCGTGGACCGGCTTCTGCGATCGCAGGATGCCGCGGTGATGGCGAACGCAGTGGCCGACGCAACCGAACACCTGGATCGCCTGGTCTATGCTGGTTTTGTATCGCAGTGCGGGGCTCGCCGCCTGAGCGATGTTGAGCGGTACCTGCTGGGGTTGGAGCACCGACTCCAGAAACTTCCCAGCCGGATCGCACGGGATGCTGAGCTGATGCGCGCCTGTCAGCGCGTGGAACGAGAGGTCTGGGCGGGAGCGCAGCGGCTGGCCACCAGGACTGACGAGTTGACGGATCTGCTGTGGTCGTTGGAGGAGTTTCGCGTCAGCTCATTCGCTCAGCAGGTGGGAACCAAAGGCTCGGTCAGTGCCAAACGCATCCGTCGGTCATTGAAGGAACTGATCGACCCGGACGGCTGACCGACCGACTACTGATCTCTGTCCCATTGGGCGAAGGTCCTGCCATCGGCGGCCAGCTGCAACAGCAGCTTTGATGGCTCCCAATGACGGGTGCCAAACTGCTCGTGGTATTCGGTGACCTTGGCAGCAATCTCTTCCAGTCCAACCTTGTCCGCCCACCACATTGGGCCACCTTCGTAGACGGGCCAGCCGTAACCATTCACCCAGACGACGTCCACGTCACTGGCGCGTATCGCAATGCCTTCTTCCAGGATCTTGGCGCCCTCGTTGACCATTGGATACATCAGCGACTCCAGGATCTCCTGATCGGTGACGTTGCGCTGTTCGATGCCCCGCTCAGCGGCCAGGTCCCGAATCATCTGCTCCACTTCCGGATCCGGGGTGGCCTTCCGGCTCTCCGGATCATAGGTGTAGTACCCCCGACCGTTCTTCTGGCCCTTTCGACCGGACTCACACATCCGCTCTTTCAAGGTTTCGCCCTTCGATGTTTCTGCGCTCCACCCGATGTCCAGCCCCGCCAGATCGCTCATGGAGAAGGGCCCCATCGGCAGACCAAAGTCGTAGATCACCTTGTCTATCTGAGCTGGAGTCGCGCCAGCCATGGCCAGGCGTTCCGCCTCCAGGCGACGGGAGAACAACATGCGGTTGCCCACGAACCCGTGACAAACACCCACCAGCGCCGCAACCTTGTGCATCTGCTTCGCCAATGCCATGGACGTCACGATGACCTCATCGGCAGTGGCGTCACCCCGCACGATCTCAATCAGCTTCATGACGTTGGCGGGGGAGAAGAAGTGCAGGCCAATCACACTTTCGGGGCGGGTCGTTGCGCTGGCAATTTCGTTGATGTCCAGCGCGGAGGTGTTCGACGCCATAATCGCTCCCGACTTACAGATGGTGTCCAGTTCGGCGAAGATCTCCTTTTTGAGGTCCATATTCTCGAAGACGGCTTCGATCACGATGTCCTTGTCAGCGAAGTCGGCCTTGTCCAACGAACCGGTGATCATGCCCATCCGCCGTTCGACTTCGGCGGCGCCGTCGGGCCCATAGCGGCCCCGCTTGGCCGACCGCTCGTAGTTGGACCGGACCACGGCCAGACCCCGGTCCAACGACTGCTGATCGCGTTCCACCACCGTCACGGGAATACCGGCGGTGACAAAGTTCATCGCAATGCCGCCGCCCATGGTTCCCGCACCCAGAACGCCAGCAGACGTCAAGGGCAGTTTGGGCGTGTCCTTTGGGACGTCGGGGATCTTGTTGGCCTGCCGCTCCGCAAGGAAGTAATAGCGCTGCGCCGCGGACTGACTTCCTTCCATCAGACCCACAAACAGTTCCCGCTCCCGTGCGAGGCCGGCGTCGAAGTCCAGAGCCACCGCGGCCTCGATGCATTTGATGTTTGCTTCGGGCGCTTCGAAGTTGCGGGTCTTGCGGGCGATCTTTGCTCGGAAGTCGTCAAAGATCTCCGGGTTGGATCGGGCTTCGTCCAGCTTGTCGTTGCGGTCGCGGATGCGCAGCATTGGCCGGTCGTCCTGGGGCACCGACTGCGCAAAGGAGACGGCGTCCTGTTCGAGCGTGTCGTCGCCGGCGATGAGGTCAATCAGGCCCGCGGCGAGGGCTTCCTCGGCCCCGATGCGATCACCCGACGTCATCATTTCCAACGCCTTCTGAACGCCGACCACCCGGGGGAGCCGTTGGGTGCCGCCCGCTCCCGGCAACAAGCCCAGCTTGACCTCCGGCAATCCAAACTGGGCGCGGGCGGTGCCCACGCGATAGTGCGCGGTCATGGCCAACTCGAGCCCGCCGCCCAGCGCCGTGCCGTGAATGGCCGCGATCACCGGCTTGGGCGCGTCTTCCAGAGTCGTCTGCACATCGCGCAGTGACGTGCCTTGTGCGGGCTGGCCAAACTCGGAAATGTCGGCGCCGGCAATGAAGGTCCGACCCGTACAAATGAGCACGATCGCCCGCACGTCCTCGTCCGCCGATGCGTGATTGACCGCGTCCGCAATACCGGTCCGAACATGGTGGCTCAGAGCGTTGACCGGCGGGTTGTCCACCTCAACAATGGCGACCTCGCCCGAGGTGCGGAGGCGTACAGAAGAAGAGATCTGGTTCATGGTGTGACACTAGGCGCGGCCCCAACGCGCCCTCGCCCGTGGCTACCGGTGGATAGCGGTGTCAGAGGCCAATATTGGAGTCGGTTGACTGGAAGTGGTCCAGCAGCAGCTGTCTGACTTCGGTGCAGAAGGCGGGCGGCAGCTCATGGGAGAGCCCGGCGAACTCGTGGTAGCTGGCTCCCGCAATGTTGGCACCCAGATGGCGACCGTGCTCCACCGGGACAATCGGGTCGGCATCACCGTGCAGCACGAGCGTGGGCGCACTGATCTCGCCCAGACGATCGACCAGACTCGGTGTGTTCCGCACCGCGCGAAAGTGCCCGGGCAGATTCCATGGCGCGTGGTCCACCTCCAATTGGGCTTCTGCCGCCGACCATGCTTCATCAAAAGGAAACCGGGTCCCGGCGTAGAACCGATTGGAGTCCATGCGGATCTTCATGCGGTCCTCCGCGGTTGCTGGTTCCACAGCCTCGGCGGCTGTTTGGGTTCGTGCCGATGGGGTCGATTGCGGCAGCCGATCGTCGGTCATGCTCGGTGTTGTGTAGATCAAGGTCAGCGACCGCACGCGACCGCGATGCTTCAGCGCCATCCACTGCGCGGTCAGTCCGCCCATGGATCGGCCAACGAGGTGGGCGGCATCGGCTCCCACCGCGTCGAGAACCGCAGATGCATCGTCGGCCATGTCCTCGATCGTGTAGCGGATGTCGGGCACCCAACTGCTGCGGCCAATGTCCCGATTGTCGAAACGCACGACCCGGTAGCCCGCCTCCAGAATCGGGTCGATCAGCTCCCGGCACCACATGGGCAGCGTGGATCCTCCACCGTTGATCAATAGTACCGCTGGCCGTTCAGGGTCTCCTTCGGCCACCCAGTAGAGGTTGATGTCCATGTTGGTCACGGTTCCGCATTCCATGGACAAGACCATCGCACAGACGGGTCCAAGGTCTGGGCATGACGATCTTTGAGAACGGCGATGTTCATCAGCTATCACGTGGCCGGCGCCGGTTTTCCCGTGTTGGTCACGGCTCCGGGCGACGCCTTGCAGCGGTTTCGTTCCGATCGATACCCGCTTGTCGAGCTTTGATCACTCGACGCTCAACCGGTCGAAGCACGGGTCCCGAGCCGACAGGCGTCGGCTGGTTGATTCCGGGCTCGTCCCTGCAACGTGGTCCAGTCCAGAACCCCGGTGATGTGGCCGGGACTTCGACGCAACCGCCAAGCAATTTCACCGGTCGGGCATCCTGGCGACGCGGAGTTGGAGAACTGTTCGGGAGCACCGACGGTGTTTCTGGTCGGTCATGATGTGGCCTACCGTGGCGTCGACGCTCGGTCAGTGGACCGTCCCGAGGTCGTGGTGTGGTCGAGCGAGCCTGAGTGGGTCGACGAGCCGATCGTAGACGTGGGGCTTGAGGTCGGTCATCGACAACGCGATATCTCGGACCGGTCGCCCGTTGGCTTCTGCCGTTTTGATGGTCTGTGCGACGAGGTCGTAGCCGATGTGAGGTGTGAGTGCGGTCACGGTCATGGGGTTCGCTGCGAGGTGTTCGGCGATCCTGCTTCGGTTGGGTTCGAGACCGACCAAACAGTGTTGGTGGAACGAGTTCGTAGCGTCTGCGAGGAGCTGGATGCTGTCAAGTGTGTTGTGCAGCATGACAGGTTTGTAGGTGTTGAGCTGAAAGTTCCCCTGGGTCGCAGCAAATGCAACGGTGGCGTCGTTGCCGATGACTTGGGCCGCCACCATGGTGAGGGCTTCGATCTGACTGGGGTTGACCTTGCCCGGCATGATGCTCGACCCAGGTTCGTTCGCTGGGATCGTGAGTTCACCAAGACCAGCAGCCGGCCCTGACGCGAGCCATCGAATGTCATTGCCCATCTTCATCAGAGCTCCGGCGAGGGTCCGCAGCAACGCGCTGAGGTTTGCGACCGCATCGTGGGCCGCGGTCGCCGCCAGGTGATTGTCGGTCACCACGAACGGAACTCTCACTTCTTCTGAAAGTCGAGCGACAGCGATGTGGGCGAACTCTTTGGGGGCGTTCAGACCAGTACCGGTCGCAGTTCCGCCGAGCGCGAGCTTGTGGAGATTTGGTTCGAGTACTCGCATCGCTGCGAGTACTGCCCGAATCTGTGAGGCCCAGGCGTCAATCTCTTGTCCAAGCGTGATGGGTGTGGCGTCCTGTAGATGGGTCCTTCCGACTTTGACCAGATCGGCGTGGGCGCTCGCCAATTCTGCCAGGGTGTCTACGATTGCATCGACGGCCGGGTACAGCCGTCGCCTGAGCTCCACCACCAGACTCACGTGCATGACGGTCGGGAAGACGTCGTTGCTCGATTGTGATGCGTTGACGTGATCATTGGGGTGAATCAGCAACGCATCGTTGTCGGAGTCGGTGGCTGTTCCGACGGGCCGGTCGAGGTCGATGCGCGTGTGGTTTGCTCTTATCGCTATGACTTCGTTGGCGTTCATGTTGGTGTGAGTGCCTGACCCGGTCTGGAACACGACCAAGGGGAACTCGTCGTCGAGGTCGCCAGCGATGACCTCTTCTGCTGCAGCGACGATGCGCTTGGCTCGATCCTCATCGAGCACGCCGCACT
>ENA-ORXT01000544-ORXT01000544.1-marine-metagenome-genome-assembly--contig:-NODE-544-length-58872-cov-6.836023_pt1 | contig 58872 bp, 28 predicted proteins | sample MGYA00237868_ERZ511482 | MGnify/ENA metagenome assembly ERZ511482 | reverse complement strand
CCCATGCTTTCACAGTTTGGTGCTATACCTGCATCTATATTATCGTCATCATCTTTGCCACTTGGATCATAACAATCGCTCATGCCTGTACCTGGGTCTACGTCACTGGACATCCCTGCTGCTGCACACTCGTCATCTGCCTCTCCAGTACTTAGGTCATAACCTTCGAACTCTTCGCCTGGTCCATTTGGTGGTGTGATCTGTACACTGTATTCTTTGTCTGGATCTAATAGACATTCGCCAGTCTCTGGATCTATACCTCCAAATACGAATTGTCCATCTGCTCCTGTCGTATCACTTGCTAATGGTGCGCCAGTTGCGTTGCCATCAGCGTCACACTCAAACAACATTGCTACTGCTCCTTCTACCATTGTTGATTCTGTATCTGATTGACAGCCATCATTATTGGTATCTACGAATACTTCTCCGCCCATGCTCTCACACATTGGGGTGATACCTGCGTCTATGTCATCATCGCCATCTCCATCTCCGTCATCACCTCCTGGTCCATAACATGCGCTTTGCCCTGTTCCTGGATCCACATCATCTGACATCTCTGCTGCTGCACATTCGTCATCTGCTTCTCCTGTGCTTAGGTCATACCCTTCAAATGCTTCTCCTGGTCCGTTTGGTGGAGTTATCTGTACGCTGTATTCTTTATCTGCATCTAATAGACATTCGCCTGTCTCTGGATCAAAACCACCAAATACAAATTGTCCGTCTGCTCCTGTTGTATCACTTGCTAATGGTGCGCCTACTGCGTTTCCATCTGCATCACATTCGAACAACATTGCTACTGCTCCTTCTACCATAGTCATCTCTGTATCTGCTTGACATCCGTCATTATTGGTATCCACGAATACTTCCCCTCCCATGCTCTCACAGTTTGGTGAAATACCTGCGTCGATATCATCATCACTTCCTCCATCATCATCTCCATCACCTGGTCCATAACACTCACTCTGTCCGGTGCCTGGATCTACATCATCTGACATTCCTGCTGCTACACACTCATCATCTGCTTCTCCAGCACTTAGGTCATATCCTTCAAACTCTTCCCCTGGTCCGTTTGGTGGGGTGATCTGTACGCTGTATTCTTTGTCTGGATCTAATAGACATTCGCCTGTCTCTGGATCAAAACCTCCAAATACGAATTGTCCATCTGCTCCTGTCGTATCACTTGCTAATGGTGCGCCTACTGCGTTGCCGTCTGCATCACACTCGAATAACATCGCTACTGCTCCTTCTACCATTGTTGACTCGGTGTCTTCTTGACATCCATTGTTATCTACATCTACAAATACTTCTCCGCCCATGCTTTCACAGTTTGGTGCTATACCTGCATCTATATTATCGTCATCATCTTTGCCACTTGGATCATAACAATCACTCATGCCTGTACCTGGGTCTACGTCACTGGACATCCCTGCTGCTGCACACTCATCGTCTGCTTCTCCTGTACTCAAGTCGTAACCTTCGAACTCTTCGCCTGGTCCGTTTGGTGGGGTGATCTGCACACTGTATTCTTTATCTGGATCAAGTAAGCATTCTCCAGTCGCTGGATCTATACCCCCAAATACGAATGCTCCGTCTGCTCCTGTTGTGTCACTTGCTAATGGCTCGCCTATTGCGTTACCATCTGCATCACACTCGAACAACATCGCTACTGCTCCTTCTACCATTGTCGATTCTGTATCTGATTGACAACCATCATTATTGGTATCTACGAATACTTCTCCGCCCATGCTCTCGCACGGTGGGCTGATACCTGCATCTATGTCGTCATCATCATCGTCACCATTTGGATCATAACATACACTTCCTCCAGTAGCTGGATCCACATCATCAGATTGTCCTGCTGCTACACACTCTCCATCTGCTTCACCTGAACTAAAGTCATAGCCTTCAAAAGCTTCACCAGGTGCATTAGGTAAACTAAAGACAACAGTATAAGTCTTCTCTGGATCTAATAAGCATTCTCCAGTTACTGGATCAAAACCAGCGAAGTAGTAACTACCATCTTCTCTAGTTGTATCCATTGCTAGTGGTTCACCAGTTGGATTTCCACTTTCATCACATTCAAATACTGAGGCCACTGCTCCTTCTACCATATCCATCTCTGTATCTTGCTGACATCCGTCATCATTAGTATCTACAAATACTTCTCCGCTGATCTTCTCACATGGTGGTACAATACCTGCATCAATATCTTGATCACCGTCATCACCAGAAGGAGTATCTGGATCTTCGTCCTCTGTTTCTGGATCATAGCAGTCACTTTGTCCTGTCGCTGGATCTACATCATTAGCGTTATCTCCTCCTGCACAATCTTCGCTTGTACCTTCTGTGAATTCAAATCCTTCTAATGCTTCTCCAGGTGCGCTTGGTATATCAAATACCACAAAATAGCTGCTATCTGGGTGTAAGCAGATATCTGCTGCACCTTCTTCCATTGAACCGAATGCATATTCTCCATTGACATCTGTAGTGTCACTTGCAAGTGCATTCTCTGGTGTTGGATTATCCTCTCCACAATTATAGATATAAGCAACTACACCTTCTGCACCTCCGTCGTCTTGAGCGTCTTGACAACCATCTTCATTCCAATCATAGAATACAGTACCTGCTACTTCTTCGCATCTTGTAATACCTGCATTAATATCATCATCATTGTCATCGCCATCAGGGTTATAACAATCTGTCATCCCTGTATCAGGATCCGTGTCATCAGCTGATTCGCTATTGTTACAATCTGCTCCATCGCCATGTGTGAAGTCAAATCCTTCCAGTTCTTCACCTTCACTATTAGGCAATTCAAATAATACGAAGTAGCTGCTATCTCTATCCAAACATACATTAGCACCATCATTCTCTTGAACACCGAATGCATACTCACCATTGACATCAGTTGTATCTGTTCCTAAAGCATTTTCTGGAGAAAGATCTGTCTCACCACAACTAAATACATACGCCACTACTCCTTCAACTGGAGCATCTTTGGTTGGGTCTTTACATCCATCATAATTATCATCGTAGAATACTTCACCTGAAATCTCTTCACAGACGATTATTTTTTCTGGATCATGGTCATCTTCATCATCAGTACCATCTCCATCTTCTTGATTATCACTATCTCCGTCTGGGTCTCCGCCAGCATCATTGTCAGGATCATAATCTGGATCACTATCTACATCTTCTCCTGGCTCACCGTCTCCGTCAAATGCTTTACTGATCTCTGCTTGATTAGTATAAGCGTCTGGACCATCGCAGTCAATTATGGTAACTTCTATTGGTACTTTCACACTCATTCCTGCAGGAATGCTTGGAATCGTCGTAAGTGGCGATGTTACAGGTCCTCCCCATCCATTCACAAAATTTGTCAATAGGCTTGGATCGAACTCAAATCCACAAGGCAGATGATCGATCACTTCTACATTTGTAGCATCTATATTACCTTGATTGATTACTTCTATCTCATGTATAACATTCATTCCTACAGCAAATGGACCTGAGGAAAGTGTAGTCTTGACTAGTGCTAGATCAAAGCAAGTAGCTTCGAGGATAAATTCACATTCTACAACACAGTTATCTGCGTCAGTTATTGTAATTGTATATTCACCAGCTATCAATTCGTCAAATAGCCCTGTTGCTTGGCTTGTTGCACCACCATCGATACTGTAGCTATATGGTGTAGTACCACCAGTTCCTGCAACTTCTATCATACCATCATTAAGTGCACAGGTCTCTGTAGCTTCGGCAATTGTGCTGCAAGCTAGAACATCTGGTTCGCTGATAATGAACATTGCTTCAGCTACACATCCGTTAGCATCTGTCACTGTAACTGAGTAATCTCCAGCAGGCATTTCTGTCAAGTCCTGCTCGTCATCATCTGGATTATCAGGCCCGTCGGTACTCCAATCATAAGTAAGCGGCAGTGTACCTCCTTCAACATTGAAATTGATTGCACCGCTTGATTCTCCTCCACAACTTACATTCGTAATATCTGCGGTCAATATCATTTCTGGATGTATCTCTAATTCTGCTTCGCAAGAAGAAGTCAATCCATTTGCATCAGTAACAGTTACTGTATATATACCTGCTACTGCTGGGTCTATTGTTATAGCCTTATCTGTGGATGTAAATCCAGCTGGTCCTGACCAGGACCATGCCGTATTTCCTTCACCTATCTCTTCTGCCATGATAGGTGTTCCTGGACATACCGCAGTATTACTACTGATCATACAATCAACCATAACAACAGCTATTACCGCTGGATCATGATCATCTTCATCTCCATTTGTATTATCATTTTTGTCATCTTCTACTGGTCCATCATTATCTGGATCATTGTCTGGCATACTATCAATGTCCGGCGGATTATTGCCATTGACATCTTCTGCCATACTGATTTCTGCATAGTTAGTATAGCTAGTTTCTGGCGCTATAGGCAATGCTGTAATGGTAGTAGTCAATTGAATAACTTCACACATACCAGGTGTAATTGGTCCTGGTACTGTAAAGAAATATTCATTGGCCACACTTCCTACTGTCCAATTGGTATCAGTAACCATCATACCAGCAGGCACATAATCTACTACTTCTACATTGTAAGCATCAATCGTACCTTGATTACATACTTCAATATCATAAGTTACTGTACTTCCTATAGTCACAGGAACAGTCTGCATTGGGTTTAGCATTTTACGTAATGCTACATCAAAAGTATCGATCATGATCTCTTCTAAGTCCTCATCATCCTCGCTCTGATCACCATCATCATTATTCTCTTCACTATCAATGTCTTCATTATCAGAAGCACTTATCTGTGCTTCATTGACAATAGGTCCGTAACCTTCTAAAGTCACGTCGACTAACAATGTATCACAAGTACCACTCTCTAAAATTGATATGTCCCACTGATTATCATTTGGACTATAGTTACCCGTCGTATGAGTGTGACTTACATAAGATACCGCACCTGGCAATTCATCAGATATTTCAACTCCTGTTGCATCAAACTTAAGACCCAGAGAATCATCAGCGATATTACATACTATGATCTCATAAGTAATTTGACTTCCAAATGTTAGTGGTGATGGGATATTAATTATATTCTTTTCTAGCTCTAGATCGACACATTCTTTAGTTTCTAAAGTCAATACATTAGAAACATTAGGACATAATGCACCAGGCAAGTATGCTTTGAGTATGTAATCTCCTCCTACTGCAGGTCCATTCCATACATTAGTTGTCGTGATCGCTTCTAATATTTCTGCACCACTTTGGATAGAATACCATTCGTACGATTCAAATCCAGGAAGTCCCTCTATAGTACCTAACTCATAACAAGCACAGAATGGTTCTCCTGTTATTGTAGTTTCACCATTAGGATTGTAGTTAACTGTGTATTCAACATTGAATGCACAGTCATCATTAAATCTGATCTCTACATTATATACTTGATCTGCAGTTAGATCACACACTTCTGGTGTTGCGCTAGTCGGGTCATCCAAACCAGTAGCTGGTGTCCACGAAATAGTTGCACCATCGACAAATTCGTCTGGTATCAATAGATCTAGGTCAGCACAATCATCTTCACAAATTTCTGCAACTTGATCTTCTGGAATCCAATCGCCAAGCGACTTAAGCTCCACCATATCCATGATCTCGCATTCGCCAGTAGTCCCAGTTACGACTAGCTTCACAGGATCAGCGCCCACAACTCCAAAGCCTTCATTCAGTTCTACCGCTATGTTACCTGCGCCGTCATCGGTAAGCGTACCACCTTCGGCAGGCTCAAGTGTAATCTCATAATCCCCACAGGTCTCTAATGTTAGTGGCTGTGTAGGACATAAGACTGTACACTCTTCTAGATCTGCTATGAACGAAGGAGAAAGATCCATAATAGGCGTCTCCTCAGAATCACATGCACAATCCGTCTCGTATGTTTGTTTGATAATTATAGGGCATGCTTGAATTGCAGCTATCTCAAGACACATTGTAATCGTAGTAGTCTCTCCAGGTGCTAAGCTTACTGTATGGTCCATACCATTTAATTCAGTATCAAATGATTCTAGTACTCCATTTGCCGTAACATCATCATGAATACCTACTCTTACATTTCCACTATATGCTGGACCTGGGTTAGATAGGTCAATCTCATAACATACTTGTACTGGATCATCACCAGCTGTACAATCCATACTGGCTCGCACTCCGTCAGTTGCTAATGGCGGCTTGAGATCTACTAAAATAATTGGGTTAATACTATTCTGTACGAAAACATCACACTGATCAGGAGGACCAGGAACACACGCGACAGCCTCTATAACACTCTTGATATCAGCAGGTATTTCTATTTCACCACATGGAGCATCTTCACGCATTTTTGCATCGAAAGTTACTGACCATGATTGACCTGGAGGTAAAACTGGAGAGTGGAAACACACCTCCATATTAGTACCAATTGGAGTTTCTGTTATCCAAGCTGGTGTAAAACCATTAGTAAACATGACACTACCAGGTGTATAATCTAATACATCAGCAGGAATCAATAAGCAAGTCACCACACTGTCTGTAGTGGGATTCTCAGAAACATTCAATGCCGTTAAGCCAAATTGTGTATCCAATCCACCACAAAATAGTTCTCCAGGACTACCTACTGCTAATATCTGTGCATGATCTGCTGGATCCGCGCCATCTATAATGATAGCCGGTGATTCTATATCTCCTGATGTTAATGTCCCAGGTCCACAAGGATCAGATGCCATTGTTTCCGTTCTAGCTTTTGAACCAGATAGAAATTCGTCACAGTTAGTAGTTACTTGAAATCTGAATGCTACCTTATTACTATCAAGGCTGCTTGTCACTCCTACAAGTCCATTGTCTTCAATAAATTGAGACCACGTTCCTTCGTCTAACCAACCAAAAGTGTTCCCACTTATATCATCTGGATCATTTATTCCAGTCCATGCTCCAAAGTTACCTGCCATACCAACTGACCCCCCTGGATATGCAACTTCCCAAGAGTTTGGCACAATAGTTAATCCTGCTGGTAAGGTAAAATTAGGGTCAACTCCAACTAATAGTAAGTCTTTTACATTTTTTGTTCTTACGTGAAGTGTCATCGTTTCACATAATTTTGGTGCCACTGGCATCGAGAACCATTCTGTCTGCAGATCTGCTTCTCCAAATAGATAGGCATAGCAAACCTCTGAACCAGAACATCCATCACCTCCTCCTAATGCTGCTCTTACAGCATCTGGTGAACAACCAGCAGATGCCCCAACACAAATCTCAGGTGGTAGTGATCCAGGCGTAGGACAATATAGCAATGTAGTCTTGACAAAAACTGTAACACATTCACTTGGTGCTAAAGTAGTTGCTGGCATGTCTATTTGATATTTCTTGATCTGTCCATCATCAGAAATCAATGTTGTAACCAAAGCTGATGTAGGATCATCTTTGACAAGACATACACCTCCAAAAGATACTGCATTAGGTACAGTTACATAACCACTAAAACCGTTAGCATCCATATCTCCAGGGTTACATAATTCTATTTCCTTCCATTCAATACTTGTCCCAGCAGATTCGGCAGCTATCAAGCTTTGACCATCCACATTAGTGGCTGTAACTCCTGGTGCTGGCACGATGCTATCCTTAAACATCAATACTGGGAACGGGCTGTCATCTTTGCAATAGATGGTGTCCCACATTAAAACATTATAAAGTTTGATACCACCTGTCAATCCGAACTCATCCATATGAGTTCTACTTGCATAGGCATTATAGGACGGATGGCTTGTAGCTATCAAAGTACCATGAAATTTAGCTTGGCTACATTCGTCCATTCTGTGCCCTGCACTAGAATAATCGGCTAATAATGCATATTCCAATAGACCCGCTGATGGTGAGGTTGGACAGAGTAAGCAATAGTCATACGATAATTTAATAGTATCACAATTATCAAGCCCTACCCCTAATCCCTTTACTCCTTGCGCTCCTAAATCAAAAACAACATTTCCACTACTGCCTGAAGCAACAGAACAAAGATCATCTGCATACCCAGCTACTGGACTACAGTTCATATTAGAAGTGGAATCAACAAATACTTCTTTTAGTACTCCGTTTTGATCTACCACGGCACCACCACAATAAGCTAAAGGTGCATAAATCGGCGAGGAAAGCTCTAAGTCAATTACAGCTGGTCTATATTCTTTAGTAAACCATGGATCTCCTGGTGTACCTGGCAATTCTTTTACGTATAAGGTATGCTCAACAGTTCCACCACAATTATTTAGGATTATGTCAGTCTTACCTGCCAATTCTCCTGCACAAGTGACATTGAATACTGCTTGAGTTACACACGCAGAGCCTACAGCTGCAGAACATGTTGATACACTTCCTGCAATCGGATCATAAGATGAAAATGAGCTGGCAGGATAAATTCTTACAGCATTTTCTATCGGAGGTTCAATACCTAAAGCAATAGCCATCTCTCTATGTGGATTTTTGACAAGCGGCACTCTGAATGTGTAAAATATTTTAGAGTTGAGAGTGATACCATAGGTACTAATAAACTCATCTAAACAATTTCCGTCTGCAAAATTCCTCCAAGATCCTACACATTCATCAATGTTACCGTAATTAACTAAGGAGAATTGCAAGTATTGATTATCCCTGAAGTCGTAAGTATTATAACCTGAGATACCTGTACAACCTTGGTTTCCAGTATAATCTGCTCCCCATGGAGTTTCACCAAAAGTGGAAAAGTTAGATTGGTAATAGGTACTCGATCCCGATGCCATGCAATCTGCCAAGCTACCTATGTCTACGATATGTATCGAACCATCTGCATTTTCTACCCTAATGGTATCTAAAACGGAAGCTGCAGCATCTATAATTAAGGGTATCCGCTCCATATTCAGTTCTCCTCCACTTACTGGATAATAACTCCAGGAATTTGCCCACGCATTAGGATCCTTTAAGACATCTTCAGATAATATTTCAAGGCAACTTCTATATTGCAAAGTATCACCAGGCATGAATCTTCCTAAGTCCACCGCACATCCTGCATCTACCAATTCGTCTTTGGTCCACTTCTCAGACATAGCTTTATCCTTATATCCAAAAGATACTCTTTCTGCCGAAAGAGAGGTATGTCTAGCTAAACATGGACAGCCTGTATCTTGTGCATCTACCCTGAATAAGGTCCCCTTACATGCAATAAGAATCTCACAATCAGGATCGCATACTGAACAAATAGATGATACTTGCTGTGATACAGCGAGAAAAGCTGGAGGTGCACATCTTGCATCCTCAAATTCAAGTTGATACTTATAACAAACTTCTCCTGCAGCATTTCCATCTCCAAAATCAATCACGAATACTGCTTCTCCTGGCATAGGATAGGTCATACTAACCATTGCATCAGCAACAGGCGTAAAGCCCGTACCATCATCATACATAGCTGTACCAGGAACATATTCTACATCAGAAGTGAAATGATCTGCACCAGCAATTACAACCTTCAACATTATGTCTGGGTCCACTGAACAGCCTTCAATATTCTCCATACTAAAATCATAGCAGAATGTAATTTCTTTAGTCGCTGGACCATCAGGATTACCAAAACGACCAAAATTATAACCTACAACTGTCCCTGTGGAATTCAAGTCGTCATCATCTGGGTTAGTAACCGTATCAGCTCCAAATTGAAGACCAAAAGGATCCGTATCTGGAAAGTCCTGAAATCCATTTCCACAATTCGTTTTTCCTGAAACATAAAATTGAACTGCATCACAATTAATATCGACACACTCTCCAGCAGGAGCAGAAGGATCTGAGCAAGAAATATTAAACTTGACGACCACATCTAAAGCATCTGAACCACCAGGAAGGTCATCAAAAAATCCATCACCGTCATAATCAACGAGACCTATCGTCGCATCTGTATTCATCTCAAAACTTATATCAATGTCATCACCAATAACTGTCCAAACTGCTGGTACATTTACACCATTTACAACCACCTCTGTAACACTAAAAACTGGGATCCCACAACCTTGAAAACCAATAGATAAGTCTGTATACACATTTTGATCCGTATCATCAGCATTTCCATTTTGAATGGTACCAGTAACAACTGCATCATCTCCACATATCTGTAATCCATTGTTTAAAGACGCTGTTATTATTGCATCAGCAGAACCAGAAGGTCTTACTTTAAGAAAGCTTGCTTTCCCAGTTATCTGGCATACTTCATCAAAACATCCATACCAAGCTTTATAGGTAAAAGGAATATCAGCTCCGTCTGGGCAATTTGCTACTTCGTAGCAAACTTCTATAGTTACTTTTTCATCTGTATCAAACTGCTCGGCAGTTCCAAACGGATTTGTACTTCCATTAGATGGGAAAATAGAAGCATCAATTGTTGTAGTTAATGATGTATCGGCTGGATTATAAGTTGCTCCTCCAAAGATATCAATGCCATTAGCTGTCATGGATGTAACGCTAATTGGGCTTGCCGCTCCAAGATCTATTCCACATACTGCGAATTCAAGTTCGTTAAGATAAGCTTGAAGTCCGTCTTGTGATATTCTCATAGTCTGGCAATAAGGGCTGCCTATTGAACCTACAGTCACATCGATAGGGGTAGGTGTGAACATATTTAGTACCGATTCCTTGATTGCACCATTAAAATCATTATCTAAGATTTCAGTGCCTTTACATTTTATAAATCCACCTGTAGGAGGAAAGTAAGTATAGCTATAATCTATCTCGATCGTATAATCGTTGCTCACCAGATCAACAGAACAATCTGCTGTCACTCCGATATTAGCAACAAAAATATCTCCACATGTAAGACCAGCTCCAACAAATGATGGACTGTTAACATCAGGATCTGTATTAGATAGATCTGTGCAGCCGCCATAATGTGCTTCTTCGAATCCTGCATAACGCATCCCAGAAACCATATTGACCGTAAACTCAAAGCCTTTAACTTGGCCTGGTGCATCTGTAAACATTAGGATAGATAAGGTATCTGGCTGCCCACATACGTTTAGGTTATCTGTCTGCGGAAATCCAGGTGTACCCCTAAGATCTACAAACTGAATAGTCGGACATTGTGAAAGTCCGACATTTAATGAAATGATTAAAAATGTAAAAGAAAATAAGACTGATAATAGTCCATTTCTAGCGTGAAATTTTCCCATAATGATATTAATTGTAAAAAATTCTAATTCGTAGGCCGAAGACGCCTCAGGTTGGTGCAGAACTTTTTCAATCGTGGGGAAGTAAGTCTTACTATTGCATCGATAAAACTTTTCCGAATACAAATTCAGCTTACATTTTACAACTTTGGTAAAGTTGTATTTAATTGAAATCTCAAATCACACCCTAAGCAATTTTCGATTATCAATAAACAGGTTGGTATATGCACTATGTACATATTATGAATCCAAATATATAGAAATATATCTAATACGAATAAACATATAAGTTTTATTTTCATATAATGAATTTATGTAATGTATATTGCATTGAGGTAGAGTCACAAAAAAAGAGGCTGCAATTATTTTGCAGCCTCTCGTCTCATCTTATTAGGATGAGTATTCATTTATATTACTTTCTAATCTAATATGATCATCTTCTTAGTTACTTTTTCTCCCTGTGAATATATCTCATAGAGATATAAACCGGCTCCTGGAAGATCTGCTCTTCTGAGCTTTATCTTATTATCACCTGCCGTGTAGTGGTTGGACCTACTTAATATCAACTTACCTGAAAGATCCATTACATTAAAACCAACATAACCGCTCTCACTTATTGTGAAATTAATATTCGTCTGATCCTTCCATGGATTAGGTTCATTCTGACCGACACTCAATCCATTTGTGATGATATCGGTTAATGTGATCTTATCAGATATCTCTCCTTCAAAATATGCTTCGGTCTTTGTAATGTCAGAACTCACCTCAAGTCCACTGATCTTATCGCTAACTTTTCTGAATATAAGCTCAAACAACTCCTCATCATCTGAAATAGTAATATCCTCAGAACTTGACCAACTAATTGTAATCATGCCTCTGTCGGCATAAGTAACTCCAAGGTTATCAATAGAAATATCTAATCCTGTATTAATAATTCCCTCAAAGGACACCTCATTTGGTTCAAAGTTCAAGGTAGTCTGGAATCCTAAAACCTCATTAAAATTACTAGAAGATATACTATACATCACACGGTCTTCACTTTGGTTTTCACTCACTATTAATTTTAGTGGTTTTGATGTACTTCTGACTTCTGATGTATTGATACTACTAGTACTTGCGTTACCACTAACATCACCCACTTTCATTCCTAAGAAATCTATTTTCATACTTTCTTCTAAGTTCTCTATCTCGTATTCTTCTGGGAAAAATTCTGCCCAAGGATTACCATCATCAAGAAAATCATAGCTCTTATCAATAAACCTCCAACTATCATTATTTGAAAATTCTGCTTGCTCTCCAAGAATCAACTTTCTTAATTCCACTATATCTGCTCCAGATATACTATTGCTATTATTAATATCTGCTGCGATCATCTTATATGGACTATCTAAAATATCCAATCCAAGAATATGCTTTTGTATCAAGACGAGATCAAGTGTACTTACACCATTTATTGCATCTATGTTTTTCTCTGGTGTTACTGTATATGCACCGCCCATTGGCATATTATTAAATGCGTATTGCCCTTCGTTATTTGTTGCATTATTAGGCAATTCACTTCCTAGAAGTCTTACGTCGGCTTGTGCTATCATACCGCCTTGCTCTGTTGCTATCAGTCCGCTGACATTGGCAGTAGCACTGTTACCCTGTGCACCACATTTGCCCAGAGGATCCTGCACACTTACTTCTGTCCAACACTCTCCGACCTCACCAGTAATATCATCATGAACAAAGAAACCTATCTCTGGAGATGTGCCTACCTGACCACAGAAAAATTCTATACCGTCGACAATTGAATCTCTACTGAAACTGAACGTAACTGGATTGCCACAAGACTGACTACTTCCAGAATTTACATCGGAGGCCCATAACATTTGCATCACTGTATCTCTAATACCATCATTGTCAGTATCCATGCTATCCAAGGTTACTGTGAGGTTTGCTATACAAACTGCTGATGGTCCTTTGTTATTCCTGACTTTAAAATCATGTTTACAAGCATTAGAGACATTGCCACAAAGATCAGTAGCCTGCCATGTAATACAATGGTCACCTGCTATTAAAGTATTTACAAAAAGATTTGTTGTTCCAACTGAATCTATGGTTCCATCACAGTTAAGATCAAGGAAATATTGCCAAGTATATTCTGATGTATTAGGACATCCACTTACTACTGCAGTTAATGTAACATCAGAGACCATACAAGAAGCTTCCGAACTCTCGAATAGTGAATTTGAAGTACAAGTAACTACTGGTTTTTCAGTCTTGACTACCTTGATCACTTGTAAGTATCTGCCATCTCCTGTACTTGGATATCGCGCTGGGATACCGCTTTGAGAATCTGTATTGCACCAGTCGATTATAGTCCAGTATCTAAATATCTTTCTACAGGTTCCGTCTATTTCTACATTAGTAAATGTCTCGTCTGTATATGATGCCGCTAGTTGCTGACAATCTCCCTCTGTAAACAAAGGTCTACCTGTAATATCAGGATCTATGTCTGCCACACCACATGCAACATTCAATGTATCATCGGCTGGCCACAGAATATTTCCGTCGAAATTTGTCCCTCCTATTATGTCAATTGTTTGCGTACAAGATCTTCTATCATTTTCATTGCTAAGTGTAAATATTCTTTCAATTGTACCTGTACCACACGAAATAGCACCTGCCTCGATCTGGGTTGTCTCTTGTAAGACCATCGTACAACCTCCAGTCGCTAGGCCATCTCTTCCAGATGTTGCATTAGTACCGAATACTACTGAATCTGCATGAATGACTATATCTTTTCTGTCTAATTCTGATAATGCGACTGTACCGAATATGGCCAAACTGTCATCATAAACAAACTCGCAACTGACTTTTATATCTGGTGGGCAAACGAGCGAAACAGGGTTCTTATCATTAATGGTGACCTCCGCCATACATTCGTTGAATGAACCGTCATGATTGTAAGCACGTAGTCTTACCATCGGTGGATCGATCGCTTCTTTACAGCAAAACTTAATATGCGTACCAAAGGTTGGATTATTGATTACTGTATCGCCACAGATATCTATCATCTTAGCTACTAGTACATGCTTAAATCCACACCCATAACTGCCATCATCAAATACACTAGCTGGAACATGTGCCGTCCCATTATTTGTTAAGCTGATTGCCACATGTTGTTCACAGATAACTACAGGAGGAGCTCCATCTCCTACTTTAACTACTACCGGACATACACTTTCATTATCGCATTCATCTACCGCTACATAATTCACAGTATGAGTTCCTACTGGCAAGGTTATCCGCCCTCCATTTGAGTTTAACACTTTAGTACTTAAGTAGAGCATCTTCACACTTTTAACTGCACTACAACTTTCGTCAACTGTGAGCATTGGCATATTCACATATGCTTCACAGTTTGCTCCACCTCCTCTGACATGTATGGTATCTGTCGGACAGTCGAATGCTGGTCCATCTATATCTCTTAGTGAAATTATCTGTTCTCTTTGTGCAATTCTTTCTTCATTATTGCAGAGCCATTGTTGTATGGTCCATTTTCTAAGGACTTTAATTTCACACTCATCCTGAGCGATAGTATCATTCTCCATAGAAACTAAAATATTACAAGCTGACTGTGGGGTGGGAAATAGGTATGTTGTATCCATTGTAATGGCACCTGTCCCGCTTCCTGTAAATACTCCACTACCGCTACCACTACCACTTACATGAAATGGAATTCCTAAATTGGCAGGATCAGTTAGGAGTGCGTCATCTGAACAACTCCCATCAGTTGCAACCGTAGGAAACTCAACTTCACTAATATTGAATGCTGTTACGCAATACTCTACTGTACAAATATTACTGAAGCCACCGAATACATTTACCGCTTGATAGCTACGCGTAACTTTCGCAACTTTCTCAGGATTAGCAGGATCACAAATCGTTTCGACGATATCAGCACCTACTTGCACTACTTCTGAAGTTATGCCGCAACTCGCCGTGAAGGTTGGTCTAGGATAGTTTGCCGGGTCTGCTAGGCAACTGACTATGATGACTCCTGTGCCACTACCAGTAGTTGGACATATAATGTCAGGCACTACTTTGTACTCGAAAGTAACGTAGCTCCAGCAAAAGTTAGTTATCGTATTGTCTGCAATGTTCGTGGCTCGTACACCAACCTTGATAGTCTGACCTAAGAAGTCTAAACCAAAGTCATTGACGAGTGCAACGCCGGACGCATCTTGAATCACTACTTCGTAAGTAAAATTATTTGTATCATAATCTGAAGAATTCACGATCTGGTCGGCTGTGATAATAGCTGAGCATGTCGATGGTTGTAGTGACAAATTGATACTACCAATACAACTTAAGCCGTCTCCTTGTGATGAGCAGATAGTTGAGAACAGAAAAATAAGCATAGAGATATACAAAGATCTCCCTACTACACTATTACTAGTAAGTTGTTTAACGAACATTTGAAACAATTAAAATGGTGTAAAATATTATATTCTAATATTATTACTCAGGTGTGTACTAAATACAAAGATTTAGTCCTGCTAATATATTACAATTTTTTGTAATGTGTATTTAATTGATATACAAAATATTATATATTGCTATTTAATATAATGCATTGCAATTATATAAATGTTTGGTTATCAGCTAGTTGGTAAGTTTCGCAATTGCTCTTGAATATAAATTAGCTTTTAAGTCTATTCTAGTCCATATAGCGAAACTAGAATCAACGATGCTTCACAGAAATCTTTTGACCCTTTCTATTTGGTTTATCGTAGAGAATCCATAGATAAAAGGAAGTTTATAATATTACTAATCAAGAACATATTATAAATAATCGCAATATGTATGCCAAGTTGAAAATCGAGATAAAAAGATGAGTTTTTAAGCAGATAGCTATCAGTATAACCTAACTGCAAGAAGGATATCCTATTCCCTATTGTATATGTAGAAAGGTTATTCAATTACAACTTTTGATCGTGGCACCAAACTTATGGAGTATCAATCAATTCATAATTAATTAAAATAAAAATGGAGAACCCTGATCAACAAGGCTCTCCATTTTAATAATTTATATCAATAATCCCCTACTCTATGAGTATCATTGACTTTATAAGCTTAACATCTTTAGTTACTAATTCATAGTACGCTACTCCATTATAGTTAGCCAAGTCTTCTTTATCGAGTGTGATCGTATTACTTCCTTTCTTATACGATTCTTGTACTCTATATAAAACTCTACCAGCTATATCATATACCGAGATTGATGCTTCCATATTTTCTGGCAACACAAACTCTATTTGAGTATTGCCTGTCCAAGGGTTAGGATTATTCTGGTATAGATCAGTAACATTAGTACCAAACTCACTTGCAAATTCTGTTACAACACCATAAATATCTTTTCCATATGCTTCTGCTGTAGTTATGCTATTGCTGATACTGAATGGATCAGTTCTTAAATCACCAGATTTTAGTACTAGTGAGAACAGTAGTTCATTCTCTTCGGCTGTTCTTGCCTCCGACTCATGATAACTGATCGACACTAGACCTTTAGCTATATATCTAAGACCTATATTCTCATCCGTAATATTCAACGCACCTGGTTTGATATCAACGAATGCATCCGCTTTTGCAAGATCAAGTGTAAATTGAAAGCCTTCAATATCGCTATAATTACCCGACCTAAACTCATACACTCTTGACCCATTAGTACCTTCTGATGAAGATACTGCAAATGCAAGATCATCATTGGACCTAACTTCTGAGAATCTACCTTCTACTGGTTTTGCGCTTTGATTGACATCTCCTATTTTGACTCCTATGAAGTCTATGTCCATATCAGATTGAATATCGAATATCTCGTAATCCTCTGGTAAATTACTTGCAAATGGATTTAAGGCATTCTCAAATTCGAACGATGCATCTATTGCCTTCCAACTTGTATTTTCTGGAAGCTCGTCATATACACCCAAGATCAATTTTCTCAGTTGCACTATATCTGCCACACTTACTGATTTAGAATCATTGATATCCGCTGCTATCAATTTATAAGGAGAATCTAATAGATCCAAACCTAATATATGTTTCTGTATCATGATAAGATCAAGAGTAGTTACACCATTCAAATGATCATCATCTTTCTCTGGCACTACAGTGTAAGATCCTCCATTAGGAATCTGAGGGAATGCATAGAATCCAGTCTCATCAGTATTTGATGTCGGGAATTCACTACCGTTCAATTCGATCGTCGTTGACCCTAATCCTTCTCCTGACTCCGTTCTGATAAATCCAGAAACTTCACTTACTTGTAGTGGCGTGTTACAGAATCCTGAACGATCTTCTACTATTTGTAATGTTGAACAAGAATCCACTAATACACCATTGAGATAAACATAACTCATAAAGCCATTCTGCGGTCCTAGATCAGCACATGTGAATATCTTAACCTGATCATTCGGGTCTGTATTAGAGAATGATGCCGTATAGCTACCATCACATGTCTGTGCAATACATACGATAGAGTCTACATGTACTGTTGCCATTTGGTTATCATTCAAGTTGAATATCTTTTTCTTACACTCAAATGAAAAACTTGATGACTGGCCTGTCACTGTTATAGTTATGCTTTCGGTAGTTTCATTTCCACATCTATCTGTTACTGTTATGTTGACCACATGAGTCCCTACAGGATAAGTACCATTGATGTTTCCAGAGTTATTAGTATCCGCAAATGGTGAATCGTTAATTACCGTTGGATTAGGATCACAATTGTCTGTTGCACTTATTCCATTCACTGTTACATCTGCCTCACATTCATCGCCTGACGCACTGATGGTAATATCTGCTGGTACAGTCAATACTGGATCAACATCATCTCTAAACTCAAATACCTGCTCAAAGGTGAATCTACCATTACCTGCGCCATCTAACTGACATGAATCAATGACCGTCCACGTTCTTACTACATTTCCTTCGCAGGCCGTATTATTATTTAGAACCAAATCACTATCTACTGAGCTCATAGAAATATTCGAGCATTCTGCATTGTCTGTATTCACTACTGGTCTACCGTCTGCTGGTGCTGCACCTCCACAACCTGTCACTAAAAACGGACTAGTTGGCCACGTGATATCTGCTTCGGTAACAGGATTATTAGGTCCACTTACCGTAATGATCTGCACACAACTAACCATATCTCCATTACTACCTGTAGCTGAGAATGTACGAGTGATCACACCCATACCACATACACCAAGATTAGATACTACCTCTTCTGTAGGTGTAATAGCATTACCTCCACAACCATCAGCAGCCGTAGCCGTTCCGAAATCAGATAGATCAGAAACATCAGTTCCACAATCTACGGTTACGTCATCAGGACATGAGATCATTGTATCGTCAGTCGGATTTATAGTTACATTAACTGGACAGTCTAGATCTGAATTATCACATGTACTTGTGAGTACATAGCTTACGCTCTGTGTTGTCCCAGCATCATCACAATCAAATCTTACATCCGAGCTAGAAAGAGTAAAACACTTACCCTCTGTCCCTCCATATAAGGTAGAAGGGTCTACGGTTACTTCTCCAGTAGCATTAAGAGATACAGTAATATCTGTAGAATTACAGACTGGCTGCGCTTCTTCGTTTATCGTTACTGACGCTGTACAAGTTATCGTTCCATTGATAGTATAAGTCACCGTCCTTGTCAATCCAGCATCACAACAATCATAAGTTACTGGAGTACCATCTAAAACTGAATTTCCACATACTCCAGTACCACCTCCACCTTGCTGTAAGGTAGTAGGATCTACTGTCACACTTCCGTTGTCGTCCAGTGTTACCGTAATATCTTGAGCATTACACGCTGGTTGTGCCTCCTCTGATATCGTCACATTGACTGGACAATTAGTCACAGAATCATCACACTCATCTATCAAAGTATATGTTACTTGCTGTGTTGTACCTGCTTCTGCACATGTAAACTGTACACTCGTAGGTCCTCCTATATTGAAGCAAAGACCATCATTACCTGTGTAAAGTGATCTTGGGTTGATGGTTACTGTACCAGCTGCGTCTAAGGATACTGTAATATCATTAGAACTACATACTGGATCTGCTTCATCTCTTATCGTTACTGTAGCATTACAATTAAGTGTACCATTTATAACATAAGTTATGGTACGATCAAATCCTGCATCGCAGCAATCATAAGTTACTGGTACGCCAGTAATACTAGCTCCGTCTCCACATATACCATTATTACCTCCACCATGTAAAGTCACAGGATCTACTGTTACTGTGCCATCTGCTCCTAATGAAACAGTGATATCTTCCGGATCACAAACCGCTTGACCTTCTGGATTAATGGTCACATTTACTGGACAGTTTGTTACTGAGTTATCGCAATCATCCGTCAGTGTATATGATACTACCTGAGTAGTACCTGCTTCATCACAATCAAACTGAACATTAGTCGGACCGCCTAAAGTGAAACATACTCCGCCAGACCCCTCATAAAGAGACTGTGGATTTACATTCACAACGCCATTAGCATTGAGAGATACGGTTATATCATTAGAGTTACATACTGGACCAGCCTCATTCTCTATAGTTACATTACCACTACACTCTGTAGTTCCATTGATAAAGTAAGAAACAGTTCTAGTCGTACCTGCATCACAACAATCAAATGAAACAGGTGTTCCTGTGATAGTTACATCTCCACATATCCCACCGCTTCCTTGATGTAATGTTGTCGGATCAACTGTGACCGTACCATTATTGCTAAGACTTACCGTGATATTTCCTGCATTACAATTAGCGCCATCTACAGGGCGAATAGTCACATTAACTGAGCATTGTACTCTATTGCCGCTTTCATCTTCTATGAAATATATTACGGGCTGAGTAGTACCTGCATCATCGCAATCAAAAGTCATATTAGAACCTGCTGTAAATACATCTCCACAAGAATCCTCACTTCCATTATCTAATTGTCTTGGCCCTACAGTCACCTCCCCATCATCTCTGAGTGATACTGTGATATCTCTAGGATTACATACTGGATCGTTATTATCTCTTATAGTTACACTGACTATGCATGAGGTACTTAGTCCACATCCATTTGTCGCTCTATATCTTATTTCAGTAGTCCCTACTGGATAAGTGCCACTTGCATTTATACCTTGCATATCTGCAAATGCAGAATTATGTGTAATCGACACATCATCATTACAACCAGCAATTGCATCTGGTTGGTTAATACTTATAAACGCTTCGCAAGCAGTACTGCCTCCTAAATTCATAGTAATATGTCCTGGACAGTTTACTATCTCAGGCGCAACAGTATTCCTAACTGTAATTCTCTGCACACAATCATCTATATAAGAATTATCACAGCTAACACTCCATGTTCTTGTTATTAATCTACATCCATCGTCAGTTGTAGTAGTAACATCATTGAATGGAATAGCCAGATTACTACAAGCACATCCATCTCCAATTGAAGGTTGACCTAGTACAGAGGGGGCAGTGCTGCCACCACAATCAGTTACAGTAACATCAGTATCTGGACAGCTCGCTGTTAGACTACAGAAGTCTACATCATTATGATCATCTATTGTTATCGTAGTCGTACAGAATGAATGATTCCCGAACTGATCAAACACGTATACATCTACTTGATTACTTCCTATTTCACAACAGCTAAAACATCTATCTGGCATGGTGTTCTCCTTATTGAATGAATAAGTAAGTTCACCACCACAAGCACTTACACTACTCGCATCGAAGTCACTTGCCCAAATGCATGCCATCTCATTATCAGGTTCACCGTCTCCATCAGTATCCATTACTTGTAGACTGACCCGTAAGCCATTCTTTAAAGCGCAAGTAGGCGCTTTACAATTCTTGATCGTAAAAATGTGCTGTCTAGAAGAAATATTATTACAATCATCTATGAATGTAAATAATATCCTGTGTGTACCGATTGGGAAATTACCATTTATCGTCGAACTAGTTCTTCTACTAGAAGGATCATAGCTAACAACTCCATCTAGGGTATCATTTATTATTCCATCATTGAAAGCATCTAGTATTATCAATGATCTTAATCTACCAGAACAATCATCTATAGCTGATGCTGAAAGAGTAATCGGACCATCGCTACAATCATTGTCAAAAGTACAGATCTCATCTTGGTTGTTACCTAAGGTTACATCTGGTCCTTTAGTATTCGTTATCTTTATTATTTGTGCTACATGCAATCTTCTTTCGTCAACATCAGGTGTATGCAGACTATCTACAGCACACCAGTTTATAATCGTCCAATTCCTCAATACCTTCATACATGCTCCACCTGAACTCGGATCATTAGAGTCGAAGTTAAATACTTCATCTTCATAACTTGCTCCTAAAAGGTCACATGGGCCACCTAGTAATACCGGTCTTTGTGATCCTTCTGGTAAATTATCAGGAAGTATATCAAAAATACATTCACCCGTAAGGTCAACATTCTTTGGTCTTAGTAGTATACTATCAAGATTTGCGAAAGTAAAATCAAATGGCTCATCTAAAGTAATGACTTGCTCACAAACTGCAACACCATTAATATCACTAGAAGTCCATGTACGCGTTATTGATCCTCGATTACAAGCATCGAATTCAACAACTGGATCTAGTTCAATCAAAACAGTTTCACATTGATTATTTGCAGATGCTGTACCGAACTCGGTAAGGTCTGTCAAATCATATGGACGATCACAATCAATACTTATAGGTGCAGGACAATCTACATTAGGCCCTGTCTTATCTTGTATTTCTATAGTTACCATACAGCTATTATGCCTTCCCGTGAAATCCCATACTCTAAATTCAACTAATCGTTCGAAGCCAACGTCTGCACAGCAAAACCTTACACTTGATCCAAATTTTGTACTTACTGTATCACAATCGGACTGCATCCGTCTAACCTCCATTTTCTGCAACCCACAATCATCAAAACTACCATCATCAAAAACGAATGCCTCTACTTCTACTATACCATTATTTGTCAATCCTACTACCGAGTGTCTATCACAAACCGCAACTGGAGCTGCACTATCTAATACGATCAACTCTGTCACACATGTATCCGAACTCCCGCATCCATCAAATCCAACATACATCAGTTCGAATGTATCTGCAGGAATATTAACTATACCTCCATTTTTAGTAAGTACTAAAACACTGTCTATCAATACTTCATATCGCTGTATACCAGAACAATTATCAGTTCCTGCTACAGGAGGTATATTGACAGAAAATGCACAATTAGAATTACCCACTCCCCATCCATGAGCATTTTTTTGTCCTACTATAGGATTACCTATGACGGTTATTGGGTGCGAGCAAGTTAATACTGGAGCTTGAGTATCTCTAATCCATATTGGTTGTGTATATACGTAGATATCATCATAATCTGAACATGCATCTATGAAAGTCCATTCCCTCATTATCTTAGTAAGACATCCATCTTTACCAACTACAAAATCCTTGTATGTCAATCTAGCTTTACAGATATCTTTTATACTTGGGAATAAGGGTATAAGTGTATCATTTCCTAAAGGATTGATATACTTATAAAAAGGAATTCCAGTAGTATCTGGACTAGGATGCCCTAGGCTATCGAGTGGAAAATCAGAACCACAAATAAGTGAATTGTCATTTATAAAATCCGCTGGATTAACAAAACTATCTGTTTCTAATCGCAGAATTTTTATGGTCTGTGAGCAGGTATCAGATGTATTTCCAAAATGATCTACCGCTTGGTATGTCCTCTTTATCTGTTTTATGTAGTCGTCATCGCAGTCAGAAAGCGTAAGTTCTTGACCTACTTGTACTACTTCTGGATTTGGACTACAATCAGTGATCGATGGTAAGTAATCATCCATATCGAGACAAGAAACTTCCGTAATCAACATATCTCTGCAGTCTATTACTGGAGCCATCTTATCTTCTACGAGAATGGTTCCCCAACAAGCATTAGTCGTTGCGTTATCTACGAGTTTTACAGTGACAGTTTGACCTAGATGACTAGTTCCTAATATGCTACCGACTATAGAAACATCGTAATGATCTCTGAGCATGATAGTATACTCAGAATCATCTTTAGGTAAACCAGCCGAAGAAACTACACTTGGTGTAACGTCATATTGGCACAATGAATTAAGAGAAATATTTATTTTACCGTGACATGAGATGGACTGGGCCTCTACATGGTCAGACATGAAAAATGAACAGCATAAAATTGCCGAGAAGGTAATTAATCTGTTAATTTTCAAGAGGTTATTAATCTTAACCTTTCTTAAATAGGATGTGTGTTTAATCATAATTGATACAATTGACCTGATACCAGGATTCTTTAAGTTCTAGTCGAAAAAATTCGTAGTGTCTATGTATCAATACGAGGTGGTATACCCCATGAAAAGCCTGATTTGGCTTTCATCCAGATTGGATAATTTATATATTAATCCTAGGGTTCATTGTCTAGGATACTCTAATATACTGAGCAAATATATAAATAAATCGTAATATAAGAACTATAGTATTAAAAAATTATAATTTTCTTACAAGTATAAGTCACTGGTAATCAGTTGATATTAAAGAAAAGTATAAATTTTTATCAAATAGAGATTAATGCTTCACCTTTGCAGTTACAATACTATTATTACTTTATGGCTAGTCTAGCAGAAATTGGATTTACAGAATATTTCAAAATAAGGACCAATGAAATTGACATAAATAAGAAAATCAAGATACCCGCGCTTGTACAGATAATGCAGGAGGCATCGATGTCAAATGCTATTAAATTAAAGGTTTCGGTTTGGGATCTAGAAGAAAAATCACTTTCATGGGTACTCGTCAAGAAAGAAATAATCATAAAGAGACTTCCCATCTTAGGAGAGTCCATAGAAGTGACCACCTACCCTAGCGGTATGGATAGACTATTTGCTTATCGGGACTTCATCGTCAAAGATGCATCAGGACAAGTAATCGTCACTGCTAGTTCTGTCTGGATTCTCATGAATACGATTACCAGAAAGATAGTGGCCCCTGAAGTCAAGATACCTTTGCCAACAAACATTGAAGTATTGCCACGTCCTACCAATAAAATCACGAGAGTAGTCAACCCAGAAATTAAAACCAATTTTAATGTTAATTGGTATGATCTAGATTGGAATAAACATGTTAACAATGTTTTCATAATTAAGTGCATTCTAGAAGGTCTTCCTGATGAAAGAATACAAAGTGGAATTATAAAAAAACTTAATATTCAATTTAAAGCGGAGAGTTTTTGGAAAGATAAATTAACGTCTAATTATCAAACCAAAAATAGCTGCACATCGAACCACTCCATCACAAGAGATCATGACGAAAAACTGGTTGCACAAGCAGAAATAGAATGGAAATAAAAAAGGCCAAACTCATATCTTGAGTTTGGCCTTTTTTCTAAAACTTAATACTGATAATTATTAATCAATAATTATCATTTTATTAATGACCTTCTTGACGCCACTATTTATTTCATATAGATATATACCTGAACTTTTAATATCTGTCCTGTCTAGTGTTACACTGTTCACTCCTTTCTGAGCAAGTATCGTTTCAATGTAGATCTGTTTTCCAAAAAGATCATAGACTGAGAATGTGACACTGCTTCTTTCGTCACTTTCAAAACTTATCTCCGTTCTCTCTGTCCATGGGTTAGGTTTATTTTGTTCTACTAGCAAACCATTATCACCCTGCTTAGTTAAGCTGATTGTATTGGATACTCCATGTTCAAAGTATACTTCAGTTGCAGTGACGGAAGAACTAATTTCTATGTCGCCGACCTTCTCCCCTTTCAACTTGAAGAACAGTTTGAACAATACTTCTTCTTCGTCAGCATTCGCAAGGTAAGGCGAAGACCAACTTACAGATAACAAACCTCTATCTATAAAATTCTTGCCTATGTTATTTTGTGAGAATTCCAAAACACCACCTTCTACCCCTATGAATTCCATTTCATTATTCTGAAACTCTAAAGTAGTTTGGAATCCATTAAGATCAGAGAAATTTTCTGATGTTATTTCTAACGCTATAATGTTACTGCCTTCATTAATATTTACTGACGACATTAGTTTCAGTGGAGAACTACTTCTAACCTCTGATACAGATATATTGTTGGTTGATACATTACCTGATACATCCCCCACTTTGACACCTACAAAATCAACATTCATCTTTTGCGAAAGACCTACAACTTCATAGCTTTCTGGAAAGCTTTCATTTAGTGGATTATTAGCGTTAGAAAATTTATATGATTTATCAATAAATCTCCAACTCTTGTTAGAAGGAAATTTATCTATACTTCCTAATATCAACCTCCTCAACTCTACAAGGTCAAGCCCAGAAATATTTCCACTCTTATTGATATCCGCTGCGATAATATCGTATGGATCATTAAGAAGACTCAGACCTAAGATGTGCTTTTGTATCAAGACAAGATCAAGCGTACTTACTCCATTCATGACATCATCATCTTTTTCGACTATGACTTCGTAATCTCTATTCATAGCTAAAGCACTGAATGCATAGCCCCCTTTACTATCAGACATCTGGTCGTGATATTCTGTATTCACCAATGTAACCATTGCCTCTTCTATCATTCCGTTGTTGTTTGTAATGATAGAACCTGATATGCTTTCTGTAGTATTTTGCCCTTCTAGATTTCCTGCAGTACAAAGATCGTCATGATCTGTAACCGTGAGCATCGGCTTACAAAGCGCACTATTTCCAAACTCATCTGCTACATATACATCTATGGTCTGCGTTCCTAGCTCATCACACATGACGCACAAGTTTGGCATCGTGAGTAGCGAATCAAAAAAGAAGGATAAGGTATCATCACTACAATTGGCAGTACTACTTGCATCAAAATCACTCGCCCATATACACTCCATTGGTCCTTGATCCATTGATCTCAAATTGATATTAAGATTATTCACCACGCAAGTTGGCGCCTTACAATTATTTACGGTGAATATATGATCAGCTACAGACCTTAGACCGCAACCATCCGTAAATACGAATTGTACACGATGTGTACCAAGTGGAAAAGTATACACTAAGGTTACTTCCGTAACTCCTGCTGTAGATACAACATTGATAGATGCTGTATCATTTATAGTCCCGTTATTACCAAGATCAACAAGTACAGCAGCTCGTAATTCATCTGTACAATTATCTATCGCAAATGCCTTAATAGTGGCACTTCCCTCCTCACAATTTTGAGAATCATTGCAATAGACAATTTGATTATTAGTATCAAGCGTCACTTCTGGGCCTTCGGTATCTGTTACCTTTATAACCTGTGCCCACTGCAGTGAATTACTGTTTTCTGGTGCACACCAGTTTAATATGGTCCATGTCCTTACTAATTTAATACAAGCCCCTGTCCCATCATCAAAGACAAATCGCTCATCCTTGTAAGAGGTACCAATAAGGTCACATGGGTTAGAAGATCGTACTATAGGTCTCTGAGCTCCTTCTGGAAGATTATCAGGATCCAGTGACAAACCACAAGTTCCCATCGTATCAATATTCCTTGGTTTGATGATAATATCATCTAGATTATCATAGTCAAATGTATACGGATTAGATATCGAGATAGTCTGAGTACATACAACGGCACTTGAGGCGGATGTACTCCACCTTCTGATTATACTTCCATTATTACAAGTATTCAAACTTACTATCGGAGCTAATTCTATGACTCCGCCACGGCATTCATTATTAGCAGTTGCTATACCAAACTGTGACAGATCGTTAATATCGATCGGATGATCGCAATCTACCGTCTGTGACAATGGGCAGCTAGCATTAGCCGCAGTTTTATCTTGTACTTCTATACTGATATCGCATTCGCTATATGATCCCGACAAATCAATAACCCTGAAGGTTGCCTTCACTTCCTGACCTACATCATTACAACAAAAAGTAATTGTAGGCCCAAAATTATAATCTAGTGAATCGCATATAGGAGAACCTAATCTAGCAATTTGCATACTATCTATTCCACAAGCATCGAAACTACCATCATCAAAAACAAACGCTTCTACTTCGACAGTACCATCTTCGGTAAGTCCTACTACGGTATGTTTGTCACATATCGCAAGAGGAGGACTGTTATCAATGATCGTAAGGACAGTCTCACATCGCTCAGATACATTACAACCATCAGATGCTATGTAGCTAAGTAAGAATGTTCCAGGACCTGTCTGAATCGTACCTCCGTTAGTTCCTAATACAGGTATACCATCTAGCTCAACTCCTATGCTTTGTACATTAGAACAATTGTCGCTTGCCGTGACAGAAGGTATATTGACCGCCAGTATACACGCTGCATTTGGCTTATGATTATTTGGTTGTAGTGTTATAGGATTCCCTATGACCGTCAGTGATTCTTTACAGTTTACGATAGGGCCTTCTTTATCTTGTATGAAAATAATTTGAGTATGTGTCCAGTAATCGTACGGTGAAGAACAAGCATCGAAGTAAGTCCATGTTCTGAATATTTTCTCTTTACAACTACCTTTCCCTATGATATTATCTTCATAGACCAGTCTAGCTTTGCATATGCTTTCTATCTCTGGCCAAAGTTCTAAGATACCTATCGAATCCCCGTTGCTATCAAGCAATCTTAATAATGGCATCCCAGTCGTATCCGGATGCGGATGGCCATCATCATCTAACGGATAATCTGTCCCACATAAAAATGCATCATCATTGATAAAATCATCAGGTCTTATAAAATTAGAAGTATCTAATTTTAGGATTTCTATTGTTTGAGAGCAGGTATCTGATTTGAATCCACCATGGTCTTCCGCTTGATATGTTCTTTTTATTTTTTTAATATAATCATCCGTGCAATCCGATATATCAATAGTCTGACCTACTTGAAAAATTCTAGGATTAGAATCACAGTTGTCAATAACGGTTGGCAGATATTCCTCCATATCCAAGCATAACACAGCAGTATCTTTTCTACATTCTATAGTTGGTGCTTTTTTATCTTCTACAAGTATCGTACCCCAGCATGAGTTGGTGGTACAATTACTGATCACGCTAACAGATACAGTCTGGCCTAAATGCGATACTCGTAATATATCTCCTACGATAGTTTCGTCATAATGGTCCTTCAGCAAAATAGTATAGTCATCTGCACATACAGGAATAGCCCCTGTAAGAATGGTCTCTGGTAACACCTTGTACTCACATTGTGAATTCAGAGAAACGTTTATATGCCCTTCGCAAGACAATTGAGCTATCAAGCCATTGCTACAAAATAGGCATAGCATCATTGATAAAAATACAAACGATAATTTTCTTTTACTTAGGGCTATGTATAATAGATAAGACCCTAAATCGCTAATCTTCTTCATAAATCAGTTTTGTAGAATAAAATATCCTCCGCCATAGCACTATTCATACTAAGACATAGGAATCAACTTAAAATTTGTGTGTATGAAGTTTTGATATGATATGACTATTGACTTGGTAAAATCAACAGTAGGATAAAATTAGAATAATTATATTACAAATTATAGTAATATGTTAATAATTGTAATACATTTATTTATGTATTATATATAGTATTAATATGTATCTAGTCTTTAGTATAGAAATGAAAAAAGCCCCAATATAACGGGGCTTTCTGAGTGACTCCTTCAGGACTCGAACCTGAAACCTGCTGCTTAGAAGGCAGCTGCTCTATCCAGTTGAGCTAAGGAGCCTATTAAGGATTGCAAATTTATCTGTATTTTCTATATTTTACAACGTAAGTAGATTTAATTTATCCTTTAATTATTGATGTTATGATGGAATAGCTCAACCTATTAACTTCAAATGCAAAAGCTAATCCTAAAGGGCTTCAAAACCAGGTAAATACACATAATGAATCTTGATAATGTCAAAATCGAATCTTCTTGGAAAACAGCATTACTGGACGAATTCAATAAAGAATACTTTTTAAAAATCAAGAAAACGCTAAAAGAAGAGAAAAAAAATGGAACTAAGGTCTATCCACCTGGTAAGTTAATGTTCAATGCTTTTGATTCTACTCCACTTGATAAGGTGAAAGTCGTTATCATAGGTCAAGATCCTTACCATGGACAAGGTGAGGCCATGGGGCTTAGTTTTTCTGTACCTCTAGGTATAAGGATACCTCCTTCTCTGAAGAATATCTATAAAGAGATGCATGAGGATATCAATTGTAAGATCCCTGATCATGGAGATCTGAGCAGTTGGGCAAAGCAAGGGGTACTATTACTAAATGCCATGCTAAGCGTAAGACATAAGAGCCCTGGCTCCCATAAAAAAATAGGCTGGCAAACTTTTACTAATGCTGTCATAAAAAAGATCTCAGATGAAAAATCTGGAGTGGTATTTCTACTATGGGGGAAATTTGCTCAAGGGAAAAAAGAATTTATTGATGGTCATAAGCATTACATACTAGAGGCTGCACATCCATCTCCACTTGCAAGAGGCGCATACTTTGGTAGCAAGCACTTCTCTAAGACTAACGAGCTACTAGATCAGCAAGGTCTCCAAAAAATAAACTGGTGTATCAAATGAAACATAAAGATCCGATATCCCTGAGCATAGTCGCTCAAGGAGCTATCCTTATTGCTTTAGCTGTCATCATAGGAGCTTTTGGTGCGCATAGCTTAAAAAGTCATCTCACAGAATATCAACTTAGTATTTTTGAGACTGGTAATCGATATCACTTCTATCATGGCTTTGGAGTTTTGATATTAGCTGGCTTGTCTGATCTTATTTCAGTGACACAACTTAAGCGTGTTACAACTTTACTCATCATCGGTACTATTCTATTCTCAGGTTCCCTATATCTCCTAGCTACAAGGGAGTTTCTTAGCATAGACCATTGGAAGTTTTTAGGTCCGCTTACGCCTATCGGTGGCCTGTTCTTCATTTTTGGGTGGGTTTATCTTGCTTGGGCTACGATAAATACTCGGAAGAATAATCTTCAACCTTAATAATTTAATAACACACTCCTACTGCTATTCTCAGTCTTCTCGGAAAGAAGTTAATTAATTCACTTTAAAAACTAAAGCCATGAGAACTCAGACCATTTTTATGTTATGCGCTTTCACAGCGATTGCGATTTCTACAGCAGCACAAACAACCATTGGGGTAAGGTCAAACTTGATCTTTAACGATACAGAATTTACAAGTGGCACTGCTAATTTGGACAAGACCATAAAATCAATGCAAGGATATAGCATAGGTGGATTTGCAGAATATGAGCTTAATGAAAATTGGTCTGTTAATGCTGAATTACTCTACAAGCATATAGGATTTCAAATTAGTGAATCTACCTCATTTGGTTTGTTTGGGTTAGAAATACCTATTGGGGCTTCTCTAAAAACAACGGTAAACTACTTAGAACTTCCAGTGCTATTCAAATATCGCCACGACTTAGGAGGTATTAAGGCTTATATAGAAGCCGGCCCTAGTATTAACTATGCACTCAATGGCAAAGTAAAGACCACAGCGAATAGCATCTTAGATATCAATATTACAGAAACTAATCTAAACCTTAGTGCGGATTCATATAGTAGGATCAATACATCAGGGAATATTGGGGTAGGTATCACTTATCCTTACTCTAGAGACCTAACAATGACTGCAGGTATTAGGTACACTAAAGATCTATCAGACTCAGTAAATTTACCAATAGTCAATGCAGGGATAAAGAATAATTCTGTAGCTATAGGGCTAAGTATAGGCAAGAGATTCTAAGCTTCTTCTTCTAGCTTGGTCTGATCTATTCTATTACGATACCAGATAATGCCGAGCGCAGCCACTAAAAGATAAGGCATAGAAAGTATGTAAAGGATTCCTTTGTTGAGTCCTTTACCTGCTGTGCCTCCATTCTCAAGGTTAGACTCCGCAGCCATTTTACACATAGGACATTGAGCAGCTAACTCGCTAAAAAATAGCGTTGCTAGAATTGTGAAAAGAACGAGTAAAACAATCTTCATTTTCATAATACAAATATAATCTATGTTAATGATCATAGCACGGAGCTAACATCATGTAAATAACCGGTCCAGAAATAGCGACGTATAGCCAAAGTGGGAATACCCATCTTGCAAATTTCTTGTGTCTATCCGTCATCATCAATAATCCACGATTAAAAGTCAAAAGGATAAAAGGTAGTATTGCCCCTGCTAAAATGATATGGGTGATGAGCAAGAAAAAATAGAAATACCTGATTGTCCCCACTCCACAATACTTGGTCTCTGGCGTAGTAAAATGATACAACACATAACCTAACAAGAATAAAGCTGAAGTGAAAATAGCAGACATCATCAGGCGCTTATGATTTTCTATATTTTTCCTTTTGATTTGCCATAATGCTAATACAAGCAATATCGCTGTCAGGGCATTTAAGGCAGAATATAGCGGTGGCAAAAAACCAAAGCTTATTCCTAGGTCAGGCTTATCTTCTTGCCTCATGAAGATGACCAAAAAAATAACCACAACAGAAAGCACATAGGCGAATTTATCGTAAAGCTTTAGTCTTTTGATCAAGTTGTCATTTACCTCATTCATCCCTGTCTTTTTAATTTTATTTTCTGTCTAGCCGGTAAGGGGGTGATTATTGCTACATGTTTGACTAACTCATTGAGTGCTACTTGGTCAAAGCCATATGACTTTCGATACTCCCTATCTTTATCCACTAAGATCAACTTGTCTTCACCATACTTATCGTGCAAAAGCTGAGAATCAATATCTCTATTTTTTAATCTTACGATTTGAAACATGTTGCTATCAGACTTCTCTTCTAGATTATTTAAGATAGTGAGTTCATCAACACTTGCTTCGTCACACATACAAATCAAAGTGATCTTCTCACCAAACAACTCTGGTCGAGCTTCTTCTATCGATAGTTGCACGAACTGACCTTTGGGTTCTAACTCTTGCAAAGCACCTAATCGATAATTATAACCTTGTTGTAAGTAGTACCATGACCCCGCAGGTAAGACGAAGATGACCAAAATTACAGCAAGTCCCCTGATGATTTTCATACAATTAAAACAACTTAATGTGTGTCTAGTTTACTTAGAAGTTATTTAAGAACATACTGTTAACTGATTTGCATGTCATTGATTCACAATATTTCAGCTTTTTCATTATCCATAGCTATGGTCCGACGACTCTAGAGTGTCGTGAGACTCTCGGAGCTATGAATCTCCAAAATAGCTTCATCTTGAAAACCAAGCATAAACAAATTATTTTAACATACTTTATTAAACTACTTCCTTAAATAAAAAAAGCGGGAAAACCCGCTTCATTTATTTTTTATATCAAATCTTCTGTTTCTATTTCTTTTATAAGTGTCCCTTGCATTTGTTGTTCTGCAGGAATCTCATTTTTATCGATTATCTTCTGACGGTAGCCTTTCCATGCAGTACCTTCCCAAAGAAATGCAATCACTCCCCACACTAACAATAGTAATGGTAACAAGACCGTCTTACCTAATGCAGGCACCTCATAACTCATGTGCATGAATTCAAATATGATCTTGACCGCTTTATACAGGCTCAAGATGATCATTGCTCCGCCTAATAAGATGGTAAGTAATTTGGGATTCATTGATTCTTGAAGACTAGGAAACCAAATACCTTTACCAATGTATGCTATTACAACTTCTACAACAGTAATTATAGCCAGTAAGATGATAGTCTTAGTAGCTATTGATTTTGATTCTTCGTAAGTATGACTTGACATAACTTTTTCTTTTTAATTGATATCAGAGTAGATAAAAAAGTAAGAATACAAATACCCATACTAGATCGACAAAGTGCCAGTATAGTCCCATCTTCTCCACCATCTCATATCCGTTTTTTCTCTTTACATATAACCCACTCATCACGTTTACAAATATAATTATCAGAAAAAGAACTCCTGACAAAACGTGAAATCCGTGGAAACCGGTAATAAAGAAAAATAATCCTCCAAATGCTTTTGGACCAAAGGCTTGACTCTTGATCACACCTGCATCTTCTCCTTCTGTTACTTTGAATTTTTTGTGTATGTAACCTTTCTCATCTATGAAAGCATCAGTATAATCACCTGGCTCATCATGATGAGGTACATACTCTGTTGAAGCCTCATGGCCATCAGCAGCATGATCTTCATCTGCATGTTCATCATCACCATGATGCTGCCCAATTACATGAATAAGGTAAGGTTCACCTGCTTCAAATACATCTTTAGTTTCTTTACCATCATTGTCTATGTATACCCCACTCTCTATATGCGTCCCAAAAGGGTTAGTAGTCACTGTCATATTCTCCTTAACAATAAGGGTTGTCCACTCCCAAGCTTGACATCCAAGGAATGCTGCACCCCCTAGTATCGTTAGGAACATCCAAACTGCTACACCACTTTGATTTTCTCTTTGCCCTTCCTGAACTGCTCTTACCATCGTCCATGAACTAAACAATAAGATAAAGGTCATCAGCGTCACAAACATAAGCGGTAATGAAGTATGACCCATAAAAGGGAACAACTGAAATACAAAATCTGGTACTGGCCATGTAGGCATCATAACTCTGAGTGTGCCATAAGCTATCAGAAACCCAGCAAAGGTAAATGCATCAGAAAGTAGAAAATACCACATCATCAATTTACCATAGCTTGCCTTCATAGGAGCATTACCTCCGTCCCAATCTGCTTTACCTTCAGCATGAGCTACATCATGATGCTCTAAAGTGTCTGTTGCCATTTGCTTATTCTATCGAGTTAATAATAAAAAGATCAATAGGTACAACCACAGCAAATCAACGAAATGCCAATAGTGTACTACTAATTCAAATCTTATTTTTCTTTTTTCTGTAATCTTATATTCTAATGAAAAGGCATGAATTAAGGCAACTATAAATGTGCCTATACCGCCTAATATGTGCAATGCATGCACCCCAGTGATAACATATAAAAATGCACCCGCTGGATTTCCCTTCATATCTACTCCTGTAGCAAACAATGTCTGCCAACCTATATACTGAGAAACCAAAAATCCTATTCCTAATATAAATGATAATACCAAAAGTCCTTTATATTGTTTTTCGCTTCCCGCTTTGAATCCGCGATATGATAGATGTAAGGTTACACTGCTAAGTAGTATGATAGCTGTACTCACGTAAAAAATATTAGGTAATGGAAACTCTAACCAATTCCCTGCAGCCTGCCTCACTATGTATGCGCTCGTAAATGCACCAAACATCATCATGATGCTCGCCATCGCTGACCACAAAGCGAATTTTTGTGGATGTATCCTACTGCTATAATTCTGTTTTAATACTACCGCTTCCATATTTAAAATATTTTGTCGATCATCATGATGACCAATATTGAAGGAAGATATATAATAGACCCAAACATCAATTTTAATGCTGATGAACGGTCTGTTTGTTTCATGAATTTGTAAGCGGTGTAGCTAAATCCTAAACCACTTATTACCATCAGACTAACTGCAACCAAACTGAATTCATCAATCAATAAAAATGCAGTTGCTGCTATGGTCATGAATAGTGTAATGGCTATAGATTGGATTTTGATTCGATTAGCTATAGCTCCATCTTCTTGAGGGATAAATTTATACCCTGCTTTGTTATAATCATCAAAACCAAGATAGCCGATCGCCCAAAAATGTGGTATCTGCCAGAGGAATAAAAATGCAAATAAGAACAGCCCTAGTGTCGAGATATATCCTTGGAAAGCTACACAACCAATCAACATCGGCATCGCTCCAGGTATAGCACCTAACAATACAGCTACTGAAGACTGTCTTTTCATAGGTGTATAAACGAATGCATATAGAATCAAGGATAACATACCTAAAAACCCAGTCAGTGGATTGAACAAGGATAGCAATGATATTCCGACCAAACTCATCAGTCCCGCTATCAATACTCCTGTCGACATAGACATTCTACCTGCTGCTATAGGTCTATCTTTTGTCCTTGCCATTAAGATATCATAGTCCTTCTCTAGCACTTCATTGAGTGCATTGGATGCCCCTGCCACAAAAAATCCTCCTACCGCAAGTAAAACAGCATATTCCCAACTGACCGTAAACGAGGAGACTATCAGAAACGAAGCAACAGACGAAAACACGACCATAGCCGTAAGCCTCATCTTCACCAATTGCATGACATCTCCCAACAAGGAGTGCTTCGCAATTTTAGATTCTATATGTGTCGCTTGATGTCTCAAAAAATTATTTCCTGATTCTATTAATGTTCTTCTTCTCCTTCTGCAAGAGGTACATACTGAGGTATGAAATCATTACCATCCTTACCGTAATCATATGCCCATCTGTGTACTGAAGGTATGTTTCCTTCCCAATTACCGTGTCCTGCTTCTATTGGAGTAGTCCACTCTAGTGTAGTCGCACTATATGGATTCTTCTCTGTTACTTTCTTCCCATTCCAGATACTGTAGAAGAAGTTAATAACGAATAATATCTGTGCTCCAAAAGTGATGATAGCAGCAATAGTGATAAACTCATTCATCTCCTGAAACTGACCAAATGCATCGAATGTATCGAATCTATAATATCTTCTAGGTACCCCTGCTAGACCGATGTAGTGCATAGGCCAGAAAATAGCATACGCTCCAATGATCGTCATCCAAAAATGAATCTTGCCTAAAGTGTTACTCATGAATCTACCGAACATTTTAGGATACCAGTGATAAACACCCGCAAACATTCCGAAGAATGCTGCAATACCCATCACAATATGGAAGTGAGCTACTACAAAATAAGTATCGTGCAATTGTATATCAATAGCTGAGTTACCTAAGAATACACCAGTCAAACCTCCTGAGATAAATAATGATACGAATCCTATCGCAAAAAGCATAGGTGTCCGTAGATGTATGTTACCACCGTAGAGAGTCGTTATCCAATTGAAGACCTTTATGGCCGAGGGCACTGCGATGATCAAAGTAAAGATCACAAAGAAATTAGATATGAATGGATTTACTCCAGACATAAACATATGGTGTGCCCATACTATAAATGCTAAGAATGCTATCGCTAAAATAGAAAGTACCATTGCCTTGTAACCAAATATTGGTTTTCTAGCATGGACTGATAATACTTCCGATACTATACCCATCGCTGGCAATATGATTATATATACCTCAGGGTGTCCTAAGAACCAAAATAAATGCTGGTACAATACTGGGCTACCACCGACATAATCAAGTGCTTGTCCTTCTATGAATATTTCACTTAAGTAGAAACTAGTCCCTAATCCCCTATCACATAGCAACAAGAAAAATCCTGATACTAATACTGGAAATGATAACAATCCAATAATTGCAGTCACAAAGAATGCCCATATTGTAAGCGGCATTCTCCAGAGACTCATCCCTTTAGTTCTAAGGTTAAGTACTGTTGTGATATAATTGACTCCACCAAGGAGTACGGATACTACGAATAAAGTCAAACTTACCAGCCACAAGGTCATCCCTGTCCCAGAACCTGATGAGGCTTGAGGCAATGCACTTAGTGGAGGATATGCTGTCCAGCCACCTGAGAAAGGACCAGTACTCAAAAACAGTGAGTAGAACATTACTACACTTGACATGAAAAAGAACCAATAGGATAACATATTAAGAAACGGCGATGCCATGTCTCGGGCTCCTATCTGTAGTGGAATCAAGAGATTACTAAACGTACCACTTAACCCCGCTGTCAATACAAAGAATACAAGTATAGTACCGTGCATCGTCACTAAAGCATAGTAGAACTGAGGATCTAAAGCCCCCATCCCTGTTTCTGCATTAACCGTTATCCACTTGCCCAGCATAGGTTTTAACCACGCCAAACTATCATCAGGAAATCCTAACTGTAGCCTGAATATAATAGACATCCCTGCACCTATGATCGCCCAAAAAATACCAGTGATCAAAAACTGTCTAGCAATGATCTTATGATCCATACTAAAGATATAGTGGGATATAAAATTAGACTGGTACTTATCACCGTGGTGATGATCATGAAAGTGATCATCAAATCCTTGCTCCTTGATCAGTACGTCTTCATCATAGTTATGTATACGCTCCATAGTCGGTACTTTTAGAATTATAATATTTTCAATTCGGTTCTTCTATTTTTCTGCCTACCCTCTTCAGTGTCATTTGATTCTAACGGTATATTAGGACCGTATCCTCTTGCTATTATATTATCTCTGATAACTCCTTTTCTGACGAGGTATTCTTGTACTGCTAAAGCTCTGCTATCTGACAAAGCAAAATTAGCAGCCGCATCGCCAGTACTATCCGTATGTCCTCTTAGTTCAACTTTAGTCGTAGCATTTGAATTTAGAATATCAGCTAGATTATTTAATTCATATTGAGATCTCTCATCTAACTCTGCAGAACCACTTCTATAGAATACATGCCTTAGATTAATTATTTTTTCCTCATCTACCTCACTTGATAAAGCACTTTCAAAATCTGTCCTTAACTCAGTAGCTCGTTGTTCTATCTCATATCCTAATAACTTATCTTTATAAGGATCAGCATCAGAACCTCTGATATTATCCTTGAAGTAAGGCGCAGCGTTTTTCTCAGCCACCCATTCTTCATATACTTCTGGTTCTACTATCTCTAATACTCTTCTCATAGAGTAATGCCCTTTACCACATAGCTCTGCACAAGCTAGTTCGTATTCGAATGCTTCCCATCTTGTAGGACCATCCGGCTCGGTTTCATCATAAGGTACATTCCACTCATCATACTCTCTCAAGTTCTCTCTGTACTCTTCTGTTGTTAGTTTTGGAGTGAATACAAAGTATGTAGGTAGTCCTGGAATAGCATCCATCTTCACTCTGAAGTGAGGTAGATAGAAATTATGCAGTACATCCTTCGCCGTGATCCTTACCCTCACTTTAGTACCTTTCGGCAATACTAACTTATCCGCACCACTCAATACAACATCATCTATTGACTTCTCATCCGTCCAGTCTATACCTAGAGGATTAGTAGCCATATCTATCAACCTATAATTTTTTGTTCCAAGCTTACCATCTGCTCCAGGATATCTTATATCCCATGCAAATTGATATCCTGTTGCTTCTATTTCTATATAGTCTTCCCCTGGTGCTACATCTGCCATTACTTCATTCCATGCCTCTAGTCCCTTTACCACTAGTATTACCAATACGAATGCAGGTACTGCTGTCCAAATGACTTCCAACATAGTACTATGCGGAAAGTACAATGCTTTCCTACCAGTCTTGGCTCTGTATTTGTAAGAAAACCAGAACAGATATATGTGTGTAAGTATAAATACGATACCTGTAAAAAATAAGGTGATGTTAAAAAGGAAATCTAAACTATCACCATGCATTGACGCAGCTTGATGAGGTCCGTAACCTAACATTACATCCTTATAATACCATGCAGAAAGAACAGACGCCAATAAAAAGACCACCATGAATACCATAAGGTATAATGCTGTTCTATCATTGTTTTGAGCCTCTACTGCTGCTTCTCCTCTTATCTTAGCAGACAAGTCTCTTACTTTACTGATTTGTATCAGTATGAATCCTAATAATGCGAGTATTCCGAATATTACTAAATATGTCATCTATCTAAATGCTCTTTTAATTATCAAACGTGGTGATGCAAACTTTCCGCTAAGTATGGATCGTTTTTCGGCACAAGACTAGCTTGTGATAATCTAGAAAATGTCCAATACAGAAAGAAACATAAAAATCCTACTCCTGTACCTATCTCTATAAAACCTGGTATCGAGTAACCTACTTCAAATGCAGTCCCAACATGGTGTGCAGCATCTCCTGCGTGATGAGCTGCATCCCCACTGTGGTCAGCTCCATGAGATAAATGCTCATGTGCAGTATGTCTTGCTCCTGGCTTTATCATTTGGAAAAAATCCAACCAGTGACCGAATAAAACAATGACTGCAACAAACGTAACTGAACCAAATTTTCTCTTCGTATCATTCCTCATTAAAACAAAGAATGGTAGTACAAAGTTTATAGCGAGGTTACCCCAAAATAATATTGGATAGTTATCATGTCTCTCTCTGAAATAAATCGTCTCTTCTCCTACATTAGCATACCAGATCAGCATGTATTGTGAGAACCATAAGTAAGTCCAGAAAATACTGAAGGCAAATAGGAATTTTCCTAAGTCATGTATATGCTCACCAGTTACTACTTCGTAATAACCTTTATTTTTTAAGTATATCAAGATGATTATGGTAAGACATATCATGGATACGAAAAGACTCGCACCAGAATACCATGCAAACATAGTAGAGTACCAGTGCGCATCCAGAGACATGATCCATAACCAGATCATCGCTGCACTAGTAAACCCTGCTACAGGTAAAAATCCAGCAGCATACCATCTCATACTTCTGTGCTGTTTGAATTCTAAAGTTCCATTTGCATCTTCATCAATCGATAAAGCTCTTAGCCTAGTTGCAAAAAAGCACCAGATAGCTAATATTATTCCACCTAAGATCAAGTAAACATTCTTATTAAGAAAGCTAGACTTTCCTTGAATGATCTTATCATTCATAGTCGCCTCTGAAGTATCTGCCCAGTGATATAAATGATTCATATCAAAGTATACAGCAATTGCAAATACAAACATGATAATCGAACCAGGTATTAAGAACAAGGAGATTGCTTCCCATACTCTCTTGAACACCGTGTGCCATCCTGCCCATGCTGTCACACAAACAGAAATAAAGAATGTAGCCATCAAACCTATCCCAGTGAAGAATACGCCGTTGTGCAGTAGATTGGTCCAAAATCTAGTGTGTATCTCATCACTCATGAACCAAGATAAAACCAAACAGATCACTCCTAGAATCATTCCTCCTAAGAGTAATGTTCTCAAGCCGCCTGGCATACTATATGTATTTGTTCCTTCTCTGTGCATCCTTTATTAATTAGTGATCATCATGACCGTGATCGTGACTATCATTATCCTTGTGTGTATGGTCAGTATCATGTCCTTCTGTGTGTCCATGATTATCGTCGCCTTCCATATGTGATCCTTCTACATGGTGAACATCACTGTGAGCTTCATCTGCTCCGTGTACATCTGTATGATCTACCATCTGGACAGACGCTATCGAAGCACCAGGGATATCTCCATTAAAAGTATTTTCGTCTTCGCTGTATTTTAGCTTACGCTCTTTAGCTTGCAATGACCTGATGTAGTGTATTACTTGCCATCTTTCTTCGTAAGAAAGTTTATCAGCATAAGCTCCCATCAAATTCTTACCGTATACTATCGCGTGGTAGTATCTTCCATTAGAGGCTGCTATGAACTCATCAGAATTAAGTATCGCCGGTTGTACCGGATACTTACCTCCTACATCTCCAGGTCCTGGGTCTCTTACTAGATAACCGCCGCCATCGATTTTCTCACCATGACATATACCGCAGTAGATATTATATAAGTCCTTACCTTCTGCTAGTCCTTTAGCCGTTATAGGATATGGGTTTCTTATTAGCTCATTAGTTGCTCTTAATCGCTCTTCGTCGTTGTCACCATAGTAGTATGGGACACTTCCTCCTGGTGTGTGTGCTATTGCATTATGAGAGCCCATACCCGCTGCAATGTTACCTGTCTTATCTCCTGCAAATCCTCTAGCTATTGTTCCTTTGACTGGTGTACGAGGCTTAGCCATCTCGTAATATTCTGCCTCAGAACTCCACGTATTATTGTAATAGTAGTTGTAGTGGTTAGCCTCATAAGCCACAGAGTGAGCCATATCCGGCATATATTCTGAACCCGGTGTATTTTCGCCTGGCTGCTGGCAAGATGCTAAGAATAGCATTGCCCCTACTACCAAGATCGTTATATTTCTTTTTATCAAGTTCATACTCATTACAATACTTTACTGCTTACTTCAGAAGCACCTGTTGCCTTAAAGAAAGCTTCTGCACTCGTCGTTGAGGTGTGCGATTGATCAAATGCAATACAAAATTTATCGTCTGTTATCCTGTCATCTAAAGTAGGATTGTTGACACCTGGTCCCATCCCACAAACAGTATAAAAAGTAACTACCATCCCAATAGATGCAAATAATACAGTTGTCTCAAATGTGATTGGAATAAATGCTGGCACTGACCAATATGGCTTACCACCAAATATAATTGGCCAATCTTTAGTGAAGATCCAAGTCATTCCTAGGAATGCAGTCAATGTACCTATAGCTCCATATATGAAACCAGCAATGTGCAATCTAGACTCTTCTAGTCCTAACAAAGGATCTAGCCCATGTACTGGAAACGGAGAGAACACATCCATGATATCAAGGTGCTCCTTGTTAGCATACTTCACTGCTTTGAGTAAGTCTGTCTCATCATCGTATAATCCGTATATAACTTCTTTATGTGCCATTTACTTTTTATATAAACTATTAAGAAAGTTTTCCACCATCTAATTCATCCTGCCACTTCTCTAGCTCATCCCACTTACCTTCAGCTGCCATTCTAGCTTGATCAGGCCACGTGGTAGGATCATGCGTCTGGAATCTAGTACCTGCTGCAGTTAATATTTCTTTCAACGCTTCTGGAGTACTATTCGCAAGTGCTGCCCACGTCTTGATTCCTCCTGCCTTTATCAGCTCTTCTATCTTAGGACCTATTCCTTCTACTTTTTTAAGGTCATCTTCTGCTGTTGCACTTGCAGTCAATGGAGCTATATCGTTTTCTTCTGGTAATGTTATGTCTTCTTTTTGCACTATCGCATCTGCTGCTACTGCGGGAGCTGTCATCGCTGAGGACTTGAGCATGGATGCATCACCAGTATCTGTTCCACCATGGCTACTTGCTTGATGTACATGTTCGTGATCATCATGGTCTACATCATGCCCGTGATCATCATGGTCATCATGATGTATAGCATTAGGACCAACATACTGATCACCTGATGTCTTAAGAATAGACTTTACTTCCGCGATGGCTACCACTGGCGCTACTCTTACGAATATCAAATACAGGGTAAAGAATAATCCCATCGTTCCTATATAAATACCTATCTCTACCCAAGTCGGAACATAAAAACTCCAACTCGATGGTAAATAATCTCTTGCTAATGTAGTTGCAATAATCACAAATCGCTCAAACCACATTCCGATATTAATGAATATCGACATGAAGAAAGTGAACGTAATATTCCTCCTTAAACTCTTATTGAAAAATAGTAATGGAGAGATCACATTACAAAGCATCATACCGAAGTAAGACCAATAGTAAGGTCCAAGTGCTCTGTTGAAAAATGCAAACTGCTCATATATATATCCTGAATACCATGAGATGAATAACTCTGTCAAGTAAGCAACCCCTACGATCATCCCCGTAGCTACGATTACTTTGTTCATGGATTCTATATGCTCGATAGTTATGTACTCTTGAAAGTTTAAAACCTTCCGAGTCATGATCATCAAAGTCTGCACCATCGCAAATCCTGAGAATACCGCCCCTGCCACAAAGTATGGAGGGAAGATAGTCGTATGCCATCCAGGTATTACTGAAGTGGCGAAATCAAAACTTACGATCGTATGTACGGAAAGTACAAGTGGTGTAGCTATCCCTGCAAGCACTAATGAAAGCGCTTCCCACCTCTGCCAGTGCTTAGCTGATCCTGTCCAACCAAATGATAAGAAACTATATATTTTTCTTCTGAATCCTTTAGCTCTGTCTCTTACTGTAGCGAAATCTGGAACCAAACCTGTATACCAGAAGAGTAATGAAACTGTGAAGTAAGTACTGATCGCAAATACATCCCACAGTAGTGGTGAATTAAAGTTAGGCCATAGTGGTCCTCTTGTATTTGGATAAGGGAATATGAACATTGCCATCCATAACCTTCCCATATGTATTAATGGAAATAAACCAGCACACATCACGGCAAATATCGTCATCGCCTCTGCTGCTCTGTTTACCCCTGTTCTCCATTTTTGTCTGAATAGTAAAAGTATCGCTGATATCAAAGTACCCGCGTGACCAATCCCGATCCACCAAACGAAATTAGTGATATCCCATCCCCAACCGATCGTACGATTAAGATTCCAAGTACCGATACCTGTCCATATCGTGTAAAGGATACAACTAATACCAAATAAGAGCACAGTTACAGATATCAAAAATGCAACGAGCCATGTACCTCCGGGTAACTTCTCGGTAGGCGCTACTAGATCGTTCGTTATATCATGGTAACTTTTGTTACCTTCTATTAACGGAGTTCTAATCTTACTTACTGGTGCACTCATCTATTTTTCTATTTGGCATTTATAGTTTATTTCTCAATCTCTATGCATCCAGAGATTCATCTCTGTTATTTACTTTCATAGTATACTGCACAGAAGGTCTCACATTGATCTCTTCTAATACGATATAGTTAAGTGGTGATTGATTTACTTTGTACAATTCACCTTTCTTGTTATTCTGATCTCCAAATGTTATGGCTCCTGTAGGACATGCAGTCATACAAGCTGATTTCACATCTGCATCTCTTAGTGCTCTTTTTTCTTTCTTAGCAGTAAGCTTCCCTTCTTGGATTCTCTGTACGCAGAAACTACACTTCTCGATCACTCCTCTAGTTCTTACAGTCACATCTGGGTTAAGTACCATTCTCGTCAAGTCATCCGCACCGTAAGGAATCTCTTCGCCGTTTACTGTTGGCTGATTTGCTGGGAATATATCGGCAGTTGTATAGTCTAACCAGTTGAATCTTCTGACTTTGAAAGGACAATTGTTAGCACAGTATCTCGTACCTACACATCTGTTGTAAGTCATTTGATTAAGACCTTCCGAACTGTGGTTGGTTGCATTTACTGGACATACATTCTCACATGGTGCATTATCACAGTGCTGGCACATCATCGGCTGATAGACCGTATTGGGATTATTAGCATCTCCGTAGAAATATCTATCTATTCTCAGCCAAGTCATCTCCTGATGTCTCTTCACTTGTGTCTTACCTACTACAGGGACATTGTTCTCTGCCATACAAGCTACCGTACATGCTCCACAACCGGTACAGGCATTCAGATCAACATGCATCCCCCAGTGATGTCCTTCTTTATATTTATCTGCTTGGTATTCTTCGAATGGATAAAGCGTCTGCTGATTAAGATGCTCAAACTCCTCTCTCTTGTGATGAAGGTCATCTACCGAGTCTGCAAGAACAGATAAGTTACTCTTGAATATCACAGACCGCTCAACTAGTGACCCTTGGAATCCTCTTATATCTTTTAGCAATGGTACACTACCATATCCAGGTGCAAGAGCAGCTTCATCCGCATTAAATTCTTCTCCTGTCACCTTATCGATATCCCGTACACCCATTGTATGGTGATACTGGACGGAGGCGTGATCTTTATCTTCCCCTATCTTTTCTGAGATAGATACATTACTGACTATATAGTCTGTATATCCACCGCTTTCTCCTAGACATCCATTTACATTCACACCAGTACCACTCGCCGCAAATCCAGCGTTCTCTCTACCGTATCCTAGTGCTAGTGCTAGCGTACCATCCATCTGTCCAAACTGCTGCACAACTGGTACGGTCATCGTATTACCATTCACAGTGAGGTCTACTAGATCACCATCTTTGAGATCTTTTAAACCTACGAAAGTTTCGTAACCATCAAAATTGACTGGTATTGCAAGGTGATTACCCCATACCGTCCTCATCACAGGGTCAGGCATCTCCATCAACCAAGGGTTATTAGCAAATTGTCCATTTCCTAGGTTAACCGTCTCATAGAAAGTAATCTCCATCTCACTTGCAGAAGGCTTAGCTAAAAGACTTGCTGCATTTCCTATCCCGCTTACTGTAGCACTTGCTACTGACCCGCCGTTACCCGCTTTCACAACCCCGTCATGCAACGCTTGATCCCAGAATCCTGCGAACGATGCAAAAGTAGATTGACCTGCAAAAGCTGTTGCCTGCCAAGTACCTTTTAGATAATCATAAAATGGTTGATCTGTATTTAGATTGACATTAGGACTTCCTGCCCATGCCAGTATACTTAGTTCTGCCTGCCTCGTCTCAAACAATGGTTTGATCGTAGGCTGTATCAAGCTAAGGTGTCCTCGCTTAGGCTCCGCATCTCCCCAACTTTCTAACGTATGGTTTATTGGAGCTATAATATTACAAAGTGCCGTCGTCTCGGATGGCCCGTAGGACATGGCAACTTTAGTTTTCACTTTTGAAAGTGCATCTGCTAGTCTCGCTCCACCTCTGTAATCATACACTGGATTAGCATCATTGAAAATAACCACATCGACATTACCTCTCTTGATATCATTGATCATGCCTTCTACCGCTTGATCAGAACCTTGTCTCTGTAGTGATGCATTATTAAAATCAACTGTTGATCCTATATTTCCTAGATGGCTGTTAATTGCATTCACAAGCAATTGCTCACCTACATTATTATTTCCACTTACTACTATTGACTTCCCTCTTGCTGCTGTTAATTGTTTCGCTACCGTTCTGATAGCTGCTTGAGCTTTGCCATTTATTTTTCCACCATTTACATTTCCACCTACAACTTCATTATACAGATATGCTACTGCAGCACTTTGCTCAGATGGCTTTACCATTATCCTGTTATCAGCATTAGATCCTGTCATGGACATGTGGCTTTCTACCTGTACATGTCTTGACATTTTTGCTCCTGATACTTTCGTTATTTTTCGCTTCTTAGCGTAGTCATGAGCGTACTCGACAGGAGATATCCAAGACCCTAGAAAGTCAGCATTAAAACTTACGATCAAGTCCGCTTTGTCAAACTTATAATTAGGAATTACTCTATCTCCAAAGCTCTGCTGATTAGCATCTAACATCGCAGCACTAGATACTGGATCGTAAGTAACTACCTGAGCAGCAGGATACTTAGCCGTAAATTCTGCTAAAGCTCTCTTAGCTGTTGGGCTTAAGATCGTGTTAGTCACTACTCTTATTCCTCTTGCTGATGACAAGGCTCTCTTCACCGTACTATCGATAGCATTCCAACTATTATCTTCTGCTACATTCCCTTCCGCATCCTTTATCGCTGGTCGCTTTAACCTGTTTACATCATAGAGTTCTAGTACGCTTGCTTGCGCTCTGGCAGATGTACCACCATATGTAACACCTGATAAGGCATTACCTTCTATTTTTATTGGTCTCCCTTCTCTTGTCTTTACTAATATTGAGCAGTAGTCTCCTCCTTTCACATAACTAGATGCGTAGTAAGTTGCTACCCCTGGCACGATATCATCTGGCTTCACCACATAAGGCATCGCTCTCTTTACTGGGATATCACAACTCGCAGCCATAGTCGCCGCTCCTAATCCAAAACCTAAGAACTTAAGGAAATCTCGTCGCCCACCTTCTTTCTCGGCAAGCGCATTATCCTCTCCGATTGCTTCTACAAGTGAAGACCTTCCTTCACCCGACTGAGCTTGCTTGATAAAAGCTGGATCATGATTAAGATCCTTCTCCCCTATCCAAATACCTGTTTGGCTTTTTTTCATTTTACGATTTGCTCTCGGTTTTTAATAATGACATTTCTGACATTCAAGCCCTCCTATATCTGCTACGGTCACTTTCTCTCTAGTACCATCTGCTAACTCCTTGTGATACTTCTCATAGCTTTGATAATATTCGTTTCCTACAAATTTTACTTCTGTCTCTCTGTGGCAGTTTATACACCATCCCATCGATAGTGGCGAACTCTGTCCTAATACTTCCATAGCTTCTACTTGACCATGACAGTCCTGGCACTCTACCTCTCCTACTGTGACATGCTGCGCATGATTAAAGTATACGTGATCTGGCAGGTTATGTATCCTAGTCCATTCTACAGCTCCTTGAATCTTAGTTTTTTGCTTATTGGTCAATGAACTCACGATTCCTTCCCACTGCTCGTCCACTAGTCTTGTTCCTTCTCTATCCAGTTCTGCTATTCCTTTTTCTGTGGTGTATGTATTAGAAATCCATTTCTTGTATACCTTTTCGATTTCACCTTGGTCCATATCGTCGTATCCTTCGATATACTTAGCGGCTACCGGATCGTATCCTACTGCTGCATAGATCTTAGTGATCTCTGCCGTACCATATTCCGAACCGTTCTTAATAGCTACGTGGCAATTCATACAAGTATTCATTGCTGGAATAACTGCATGCTTAGACCTTCTTGCGCCATCATGACAGTATTCACAATCTATCTTATGTAATCCAGCATGTGTTTCGTGAGAAAACTTGATCGGTTGATCTGGTGTATATCCTTGTTGTCTACCAAGATTGAGCGCATTACTTACCGTAAAGTATCCACCTATTACTACCGCAAAGAAAGTAAGTATGCTTATCGACCGCTTACTTGTTAGTGTTTCTAAGAATGTTTTTGGAATAAATACATCTCCATCCTTAGCTGCGGATATCTTATTAAGGTTGTTTAATATCTTAGTGAGTAGTAAAGCAAAAAGTCCTAGGATTCCAAATAATAACCAGTAAATCCAGTCTCCAATCCCTTTTTCTACAGTTTCCCCGCCAGCTACTGTAACACCAGCTACTCCACCTCCTAAGCCATTTACATTTACATCATTAACATATAGTAATAGTGAAGCTATATTTTCATCCGTTAAACTCGGAAACGCATTCATCACCGTAGGCTTGTACTGATTCCAAAGCTCAGTTGCTCTGGGATGACCACTTGCGATCATTTTCTGTGAATTCCTTATCCAACCGTAAAGGTCTTCCTGAGGATAATCACTCCATCTTTCCTCTGTACCTCCTAGGGCAGGGCCTGTCAGCGCAGATTTCATGTCTTTAGCATGGCATTGCGCACAATTTATCTTAAATAAATTCTTGCCCTCGTCAATAGATGGCTGCGCAAGCAGGGAAAGGGAGAGGATACTTACAATTATTGTAAGTAAATATTTAGTATACAATGATTTATATATCATTAAAATTTACTTTTTATCGACCCTTGGGTGTTTTCTCAAATCGCTGCAAAAATAGCTTTGTGTTATCATTATTAACAATATTTACGCCCGTTGTTCAACTATTTAGATTATGTCTAAATAAAAACTCGTATTAACAATTAAGATAATGAGTCAGTTCCGATTCTACAGAATCATATATAGATTTATTTATATTTATAACCCTATGAAAATCAAATTTTTCTAAATAGAGACAGCTGCTTTGATGTGTGGAGCAGGTTTATAGTCCAATATTTTGAAATCTTCGAACGTAAATGCGAAAAGGTCCTTCACCTCTTCATTGATAACCAGTTTAGGTAGTTCTGTCGGTGTTCTAGTGAGCTGCAGCTTCGCTTGATCTAGGTGATTAGTATATAAATGCACATCTCCAAAGGCATGTACGAACTCTCCAGGCGCTAAACCACAAACCTGCGCCATCATCATCGTAAGTAGCGCATAAGATGCGATATTGAACGGCACACCTAGAAAGGTATCCGCCGACCGCTGATACAACAAGCATGATAACTTACCATCCGCCACATAAAACTGAAATAAGCAGTGGCAAGGCGTTAGTGCCATATCCTTCAGCTCACCGACATTCCAAGCATTCACTATTATCCGCCTCGAATCTGGATTGTTCTTGATCAAATCTATTGCATTCGCTATTTGATCTATCGTCTCTCCGCTGGGTGATTGCCAGCTTCTCCATTGTTTGCCATATACTGGTCCTAGGTCTCCATTCTCATCTGCCCACTCATTCCAGATCCTTACGCCATTTTCTTGAAGGTACTTTACGTTGGTATCTCCTTTGAGAAACCAGAGTAACTCGTGGACTATAGATTTGATATGTAACTTCTTGGTCGTCAGCATAGGAAAACCCTCTGCTAGGTCAAATCTCATTTGATACCCAAAGCAACTTAGCGTACCAGTACCTGTTCGGTCTGATTTTACTACGCCTGTTTTTAGTATGTGGTCTAAGAGGTTTAGGTATTGCTTCATCTGGGAGTTGGAGTCATATTATGAATAAGTGTCAAATGTAAGGAAAGAAGTTTGCATCATTCAAAATCTCACGCTGCTTAATTGTCTGAACTATGATTTAGGAGATTAAAGGATTTTGGGATTTGTCCAACACCCCTGTGCTGTAACCGAACGATTAAACTAGATTAGTAAAGCACTTTGTTTTTCAGACCTTATTTTTAACGATACCTACCAAACCAACATCGGCTCCTCTTTCCAACATATCAACCTAAATTCTTCATAGTGGTCGCCATTACCAATTGTATGATCATCTCTATGCCCTTTGCCTAAACTTAACTTATGGATCATCCCCGCGTAAGTGGCCGCCCACACCGTCTGCTCATCATGGGATATAGTAAGACCACTTATCGTAGAACCTACGAAATGCCGCCACACGTTATCCCCTTTCTTATTAAAAGCCCTGATATAACCATAGGCATCGCCAAAGATGTATAGCTCTTTAGTCGTAGCGGCAATGTATACTCGCATCTCCTCATCCACTACTTTAAATAGTTCACTTTCTTTATAGGCTTCCACTTTGAGTCCATCAATATTTTCTGTCGATACGGCAATAGTTATCCCATTATAGAAATGACATGAGTTAGTTATCAACTGAGAATCGTCAGCTGAAAAAATACAATAGTGAGGATAAGAAGACTGTGGACCTATCTGTCCTATTTGCTGCAGTTGCTGATTCAATATCCTATGATCAGCTCCTTGGTCTCCTACTACGATGTATCGATTGTCATTCGATATAGTAGCATTCCCCATGTCTATATACGGATCCCATACCCCATCCATTTCTTCGTCTACATAAGTTTTATCATATACAGGGTGAAACATGATCTCCTCCTCATCAGAAATCAAGAACATGCCATGATGAGTATTCAGCAATATTCTTTGTCCATCATTAAACGGTATTACCTCTATCACCTCTAAACCTTTAGATTCTCGCATATCAAAGGATCGAATAACTGGTCCTTCCCATCCTTGGGTCGTTACTATCTTATCATTAGCTATCGTTGCAAATAAATTATTCCTCTTGGACTTACCGACTGCAGATATTGTAGGATCTAATTCAGTTACTTTAGTTCCATCAAGAAGATGCGCTTTACGGCCAAAATATCCAGTGCCTAATAAGAATACGATCTTATCATTTTCAATAAAATGTAAATGCTCTATACCCTGACCTTTGTCTTGTATCATAGTATGAAAAGGCGCATGAGCTGGCGGAAAAGTCTTCCTAAACTCATCAATAGCATTATCGCTATTAGCCTTCTTTAAAAGCTTGAATACTTTCTCCCCAAGATGGATTCGCTTATTCTCTGGATTCTCACCTTCCCATTTGTCCCAGCCATGCTTTTCTCCAAAATCTACCATCTCGTTTACTGCCGTGGCGTACTCCCTACCTAGCACATTCCACTCCATCTTAAAATCCCAGTCTGAGAACTTTCTTTTTAAAAAACCTAACATTATATTTTTTATAATGGCAATATAATAGTTAAAGAACAGACTGATCATTTTCGCTTAGTAAACAAACTATCAAGTGCTATCTTTGTTACAATAATTATGTACAGAAGCCAATTAGATGCAATCAAAGACCTAGAGAAGCACGGTCATCTCTTACGCATCAAATCAGAAATAGACCCTTACCTAGAAGCAGCAGAGATACATCGTAGGATATTTGATAAGAAAGGTCCTGCCCTACTCTTCGAAAACCTGAAGGGAACAAAATTCATGGGGTGCTCTAATATCTATGGCACCTATGAGCGGACTGATTTCCTGTTTAGAAAAACGCTCGACAAGGTCAAGAAAGTAACGGAGCTTAAAGCTGACTTTACGCAGATCCTCAAGAACCCGCTGAGATATCTAGGTGCTCCATTCACTGCGCTTACTGCTTTACCGGGTAAAGCGTTATTCTCTAAACCTATCTTGTATGATACTTGTGCTATCAGCGATCTACCGCAGGTGGTATCTTGGCCCGATGATGGTGGTGCTTTTGTGACTGCCCCACAGGTATTTACCCTTCCTCCTGGCTCTAAGAATATCATGGAGTCGAACCTAGGCATGTATCGAGTGCAACTGTCTGGCAATGATTACATACAAGACAAAGAGATAGGTATGCACTATCAATTGCACAGAGGAATCGGCGTGCACCACACAGCCTATAATCAAACTGACGAACCGTTTAACACAACCGTGTTTATAGGTGGGCCACCTAGCTTTGCATTCAGTGCGATCATGCCGATGCCTGAGGGATTGAGCGAGCTGACCTTTGCTGGGATGCTCAATGGTCATAGATACAAGTATCTGTGGCGAGATGGTCATGTACTTTCTGCTGATGCGGACTTCTGTATTACCGGTCGCATAGTTAAGGACAAAAAAAAACCGGAAGGGCCTTTTGGTGATCATCTAGGATACTATAGCCTGACTCATGACTTTCCTGTGATGGAAGTAGATAAGGTCTATCATCGAAAGGATGCCATTTGGCAATTCACCGTTGTAGGCAGACCTCCACAAGAGGATAGTAGCTTCGGATATCTGATACATAAATTGGTAGAAGCACTGACCCCCGGAGAGTTCCCTGGCCTAAAGGAGATCAATGCGGTAGATGCCGCAGGTGTTCATCCACTGTTACTCGCTATCGGGCAAGAACGCTACATGCCTTTCAGAGATAAAAAACCGGAAGAGATCATCACCATAGCCAATAGGATATTAGGATCTGGCCAGACTTCACTGGCTAAGTTTCTAATCATTGCGGCTGAGGATGAGGGCATACCTAGTGCGCATGATATCACTGATTTCTTTCAATATGTATTGCAAAGGATCGATTGGAAGAGAGACCTCCATTTTCAGACAAAGACAACTATTGATACATTGGATTACTCTGGAGATGGGTGGAATGCAGGATCGAAAGTAATCATGGCTTGCAACAGTGACCCGATACGATCGCTTAGTGCCAATCTCCCTACAGACTTCAACTTGCCAAACGATTTTGCAAAGACCAAATTCATCAACAAAGGGATACTCGCCATACAAGGACCAGCCTTCGGCGATTATGCAAAAGCTGTACTTGACATGAATGAACTTGGAGATCATCTTTCTAATTTTGAGCTTGATGATATTCCACTAATCGTTGTTTGTGATGACAGCGATTTCATTGCTGCTAGTGAAAATAATTTTCTTTGGAATACTTTTACAAGAGCTAATCCTTCTCACGATATCTATGGCGTAAATAGCTCTATGGAGTTTAAGCACTGGGGATGCACGGGGCCACTCATGATCGATGCGCGGAGCAAGCCACATCATGCTCCTGATCTTATTGCAGACCCAGAGATTAGTAAAAGGGTGGATAAATTATTTAGTAAAGGAAGTGAGCTTTATGGGTATTGATGTTGTGCATTGCTATGCTTCAAGCGAGGACTTATGAAGTAACCCCTGCCCCACGCTTTACTAATAATTGCAGCGTATTGTTTCCATTGCTTTTCATAATATAGGTGAGACCAAAACAACCACCTGTTCGGTTATTTTAAGCGCCTTCACTTCAAAAGCATTCGTTTAATTGAAGACACTATACCAATAGCTAGAAAATTTCAGTTAATTAATCACGAATATTCTTTTTATTTGTAGCCTAATAAAATTTACACCATGAGAATCCTTTGTGCTATAGTATTGATTTCCTCCTTAGTAAGTTGTGGAACGCAGAAAGCCCTAATTGGGGATAACTTTAATGTGACCATGGATAAAGGGTCATGCTTTGGCAGTTGTCCCGTCTATTCTCTCAATATCAATAACAAAGGATACGCGCTCTTCGAAGGAGAAAGATTTACTGATAAAATAGGTAAACATGGGATGCAACTTGCCCCACAAAAGTTTAAATCAGTAGCCCAGGCATTTGCCGATGCTGATATGGCATCCTTTGATGATAACTATCCGAGTAGTATTGCCGACTTACCTAGTACAACGATAGCTTATGTAAACAATACTCTGAGTAAAAGAATCACCGGTAAAAAAGAAAGACCTCAAAAAGTCCAGGATCTACAAAGCATGTTAGAAGGCATTACCCAAATGGATGGTTGGATGCCGCTAGATACGATCGCCAAAGATTCGATCATAGAAAAAATCAAAGACGAAGATCTGATCAAAAATGAGATCATCATCAAGTTTGCCCCTGGCACATTTATAAGTCGATGGATGAAGCAATTCAAGGAATACTCCTTATACGTAAAGAAACCTTTGACCGATGATAAGATGACCTGGCTTACTCACTTCAACGTAAAGAAGATAGATCCTGAAACTTTTCTAGATCAGCTCAAGCAGGACCCAGCTGTAATGGAAGCTGAATTTAATAAGAAGGTTAAGATGAGGAAATAGGTAGTTACTGGTTCACTGCTCACTAATTTGCCAATCACTAGCTCACTGGTTACTAATCAATAAAAAGCAACGCTAAAATCTACGATTATTAAATGGCCGCTCGCCATAGTTATACTTCAAGAATTGCCCTAGATCAGAAGCAGTTACGCCTATAAAAAACGAATAGGAACCATAGACCGGTTGCCAATTAAATCTCATGTTCCAACAATGCAATTGTCTCGTCACTCCTAGGCTAGGATATCCCCAGGTCTTACGTGTAAGGTCATATGAGAGATTGATTCCTGAGATACTCCATTTCCTAGTAAGGTTGATATTGCTTCCTCTCATTCTGATAGAGTGGTTTCTTATCTCAAAAGTATTGACCCCATCTTTTTGGTTATACGCAAAATCAATACTGTGATCTATCCGGAAAGACTCAACTAATGAGAATATCTTTTCTTCACCAGATGTGGAGCTTTGATTCCTGCGACTTGCTTGTCTACCGCTACTTGTATTATCCTTCTTTTTGAATAGGTCACCTATCTGTTTGAAGGTGAAGCCAGAGGATATCCTCGTCGTAAAGTTCTCGAACCTGATTGGCATCCACCATCTATCGCTAGCAACAGAGGATGCTATCCTTCTATTATTTGACTCCTTGTAAGGATCAAAAGTTGCTTGCATATTAATGTTAGTTATACCACCAAAAAATCTAGCAGTCCCATTGATCCTGACCTGACTCCATTGCAAAGAATCTAGTGCAAAGTTTCGACTCCCGTTAACCGAAAGATTATTGAATACTTTAAATTTTTTCTCCGTCGAATCTCTCTTTGAATAATACTTGCCTTCTATGATATTAGTGAAGCCATAGGTAAGGGCCATTTGCTTTTGATTCAAAGCGGGAGAGCCGAATATCCCTCTTGGAAATGGACTGTACTCGTCTATATCGTCGAGGTCATCTGGATTGATATATTCTTCTAAGTACCTGGCTGTACTAGGCGAATAAGTGAATCCAATACTAGGTTTTATCACATGTCGCACCCCTCTCAACCATCCTTTTTTGAACTGCTTTGTACCAAAAATATTGGTCGTCAGATTGACCGATGCATCTAAGTCTCTGAATGTATTGAAACTGGAGTTCAGTATATCATTATATCCTGTATTGGAGGTGCTGTCGGGTATCCGTTCGGTCTCTTTGAAATACCAAAGTTCATCGTAGGATATCGATGGATTCACACTAAAATATTTGAATAAATTAAAAGACGTATTCGTACTCACATCATGCGAAAATCCTACTTGCCAATCATCCAAAGTCTCCTGCTCGAATAATAGAGAATCCTTAGTACTGACAAAAGACTTAAACTTACCATTGTACCTTAGATTTATCCGCTCAAACCACTTCTCCCCTCCTGTCTGTACTTTCCGTTTGAATGGTTGAATAGCATTCATCCTCAACTGTATATCTGGTAAGGTGAAACTTATATCTCCCGTCCTTGTATTTTGATTATGCCCAAAGCCTGCTGTAAAATTAAAAGGCGTACTCGGCATAGAATGCCTAAAGTTGAAATTAGAACTAAGTACATTATTGATCTGTGATTCTACATCACCAAAATTCTGACGATCATAATTCATCGTAGTGATATTGATAGAGCCACCAAGATTTCTGAATGGATGTGCTTTACTATCCTGATTGTGAGTGACGCGCAGTGAGATAGATCGATTAACACTAGGATCAAGCAGTCCTTCGATCTCTGTAATCCGTTTAGAAAAACCCAACTGTACATTTCCTCGATACTTGTATCGCTTGGCATAGTTAGTCCCTAATCTGAGGCCCCAACTACCTCTAGTATAAATATCTCCTGTCAGTCTGAACTCTAGATATTCATTCATACGATAATAATAACCTATCTCTCGAAACCCAAATCCTAGGTCTCTATCAAACTCATAGTTCTGAGGAAATATCAACCCATTGGTCTGACCACTACCTCCCATGATGGGCAGAAAAGCAAAGGGCAGAAAAAGTGGCGTGGGTATCCCAGCGATCTCGAGATTAGCCGGCCCCATAATGGCTAGTTTGTCTGGGATGATCTTGAGCTTAGTGGTACGGATACCATAGTGAGGGTGCTCATGATTACAAGAAGTGATCAAGGCATTCTTATTGTATATCTCATCATCAAAAAGTAGGGAATCAGATTCTTGACTGATAAACTTGGTAGTCGCACCATGTACGAACAAATTACCTTGTTGCGAACGGGCATTATAAACCAGTCCTTTTTGAGTTTTAAAGTTGAACCTTAACTTCTCATAAGAGATATTTTGATCTCCTTGCGTGAAGGTGGGTTTTCCTGATTGTTTGCCAGTTGCGTCGGTCTTGCTAGAGGCGATTGCCTCACTCTTGTTAAGATCGAATTCTATATAGCCTGCTTTGATCTCTAGCTCTTGATAATTAACGAATGCTTCACCGTATAGATAAACCTTATTCGATCTGATATCCACATGCTGAGAATCCACTGCACCATACTCAAACTCCTCATCTAGGGCATCGGGAGAGATGTCAAATGAAAGGGAATCCTGCGCTTTGGGCAGTGTGTCTTGAAAAGATGGATTGTTATTTGTTCTATTAAACTCAGGAATAGAATCCAATCCTAGCTTCGGCTTTTTTTTAATAACGGTTGGAATCTGTGAAAATGCAGAGAAAGGAACACATATTATAAAAATATATACTATATAATGTGTTATTTTCAAGTGTATTCTGACTTTATATTATAAATTTATGCTATATATAACCGAATCGTACACAAATATAGTCGAAGGTCTGTGAACTACATTATCAAATCGGGACTCTTAGTCCTATGCTTAGTCGTTTGTGTTCCAGTTTTTGGTACTACAGATTACTTTTCGTCAAATAAAAACGCCTTATCATCTGAGGCTGTTGTTAATGACTTCTTAAATAAACACCAAGACCCAGAGCCACCTACATCAGTACAGATCAGAAAGATAGTGATCGATGCTGGGCATGGAGGTAAAGACCATGGCTGCGGAGGCCACCACTCCAATGAAAAACACATCGTACTCGACATAGCAAAAAGAGTAAAAGCCAAGTTGCGCGAGTATCATCCCGAACTAGAAGTGATCATGACTCGAGAGCATGATGTATTCATACCACTCTACAAAAGAATAGAGATTGCTAATAAGAATAATGCGGATCTTTTCATTTCTATACATTGTAATTCGCTAGATATAAAATCAGTGCGAGGTACGGAGACCTATGTCATGGGATTGCACACTGCGGCTGAGAATCTTGCTGTTGCAAAAAGAGAAAACGATGTGATCCTGATGGAGCAGGACTATATGAACAATTATGAAGGTTTTGATCCTAACTCTGATGAAGGTCATATCATGCTAGCAATGTCACAAAACGAGCATCTGACCAAAAGTATCAACTTTGCCAATAAGCTAGAAAAGAGTTTTGCGAAACGAACAAAGCTCAAAAGTAGAGGTGTAAAGCAGGCAGGATTCGTAGTGCTGAGAAGAGCCACGATGCCTAGCGTCTTGATAGAAACGGGATTTATCTCTAATCAGAAAGATGAGAACTATCTTATGAGCAAAGTAGGCAAAACATCCATGGCGGATGCGATCGTAAAAGCATTTACCCTCTATAAAAGAGAGCTCGATGAAGAACAGGAAAATTACAATGAAGTAGCCGTATCTTCAACCGCCAACACTATCCAAGAGCCATCTATAAGCGCGCAATATTCCGCAGCGTCTAATCATACTAAAAAAGCGCCAAGAGCTATCCAACCACATGAAATAAATGACCCTAATCATCATAAGATAATCTCTGTATCGGCAAGCCCAATGAACAGTGCTGAAAACCAAACTGAGGTCGTACAAGTACTTAGTTCTCAATCAGCAAATGCCAAAAGGTACAAGGTCCAAATAGCGGCCTCTGTCAATAAACCTATTACTCAGAAATCAAGTATGTGGCAAGAAGTGAAGGACATAGTCATCAAGCAAGAAGAAAATATGTATAAGTACCTAACGGGTAATTTCATATCTCTGCAAGCAGCCAATATCGAAAAAGCTAAAATGAGAAGTCTAGGCTTTAAAGGAGCTTTCGTGGTGACCTATCAAGGAGAGGATAGAATCAATCTCTGATACTATCTATCAATATCGAGACAAACAAGTGGATAAAGACACTAAATAGCTTCTAAAAAACAAATATGGGAGTAATAACATTTATACCTTTGTCCTCTGATAAATAGCAATGAAAAGAGAATTAAGATTAGGTATTTTAGGAATAGTGTTAGCAGGTCTAATGATCTGGGGTTATCAGTTTGTAAAAGGAAAGAATATATTCAAGAATGTTATCACTATCCAAACCGTCATAGATGATGTGACAGGTTTAGCGATATCGTCTCCTGTAAAGATCAATGGTTTTAAAATAGGAAACGTAAATAATATCACTCTCAATCCTGAGGATGTTAATTCGATGGTGATCTCCATGGAGGTGGATGGCGATATCAAATTCCCTAAAAGTACGGTTGCTTCTGTCATCAGTGGCCAATTGGTTGGTGGCAAAGAAGTAGTCTTGAATTTTGTAGACTTATGTGATGGCAGTGATTGCTTAAAAGAGGGAGATATGATCAAGTCTAGGAATATTGGTTTTCTAGAATCGATAGTCGGAGAAGAAAACATGGAGAACTATAGCGAAGGTATAAAGGAGACTGTGGGTTCAGTGATGGATACCCTCAATGCTACCCTGATGGATGAAAATTCTAATTCTCCGATTAATAAGTCATTTAGAAACTTAGAGCTAACAATGGATAATCTGGCATCTACTACTAGTAGTATTAATTCATTGTTTAGAAGATCACAAGCGGAACTAAGCGCTACCATAAGTAACCTAGCTACTATCACAGAGACCATGGCTACCAGCGATGCTCAGATAAGAAGTATGCTGACTAATATGGACCTGATCACCTTGCAACTCAAAGATGCAAATCTAGGTGCTACGGTAGGTAATGCTAACAAAGCGATAGACACTGCGACTGGAATGCTTACCGACGTCTCAGGCACGCTAGAGGAAGCAAACAAAACATTCGCTAATCTTAATGACTTACTAATAAAAGTCGATCAAGGTGATGGCTCGATGGCTAAGCTTATGAATGACAAAGAGCTCTATGAAA
>ENA-ORXT01000543-ORXT01000543.1-marine-metagenome-genome-assembly--contig:-NODE-543-length-58898-cov-220.858775_pt1 | contig 58898 bp, 53 predicted proteins | sample MGYA00237868_ERZ511482 | MGnify/ENA metagenome assembly ERZ511482 | reverse complement strand
CACCCCAAATACCTACAGCTTATAAAACTCCTCCCACCCCTTCCTCGGTGCAGCACCTGCCAACAACAAATTAGCGAGCGGATGATTCGTAATCTGCTTTGTCTCTCGATCAAAGTGTAGCTTAGCATTCAGCCGCTGAGCTAAGACGCCCAGATTAAAGACTTGGCTTAAGGGACCAGCGATACTGAATGGTGATCTGGTCTGCTCCTCTCCACGACAAGCCAATAAGAAATTTTCAAAGTGATTCGATGGGCTGACGGGGACTTCAGGCAATCTAGATACCATATCATTAGCTCTTTCACTAGGCAGCATAGACAGAGTACTGCCGTGTGAGCCGCCTTTGAATATGATGTCCTTTCCATATATGATTTTACCTGGGTTTAACTTTGTCGCTTTGATGGCGCCATCACTTGGTGGTGGTATATTAGGATCTAAGATAGACTCGCCATATCCTTCAGGAATATCTGGTTGATTCGTCAGACCATCATACCACATCAGCTCGACTGGCGGCATAGCACCTCGTGCAGGAAACTTAAAGCTGAGGGTCGTAGACATGGGAAAAAAGAAAGGATTATGCCCTTCTAAATAAAGTGGATCTATCTCAGTCGGCAGGCCTAATTTTAAAAATTCATGTGCTGTGTCCATGGTATGTGCTCCCCAGTCACCTAAGGCTCCCATCCCGAAGTCATACCAGCATCTCCACTGGCCATTCACATAGTCTTTATTATAAGCGTGATAGCTAGCTGCAGATAGCCATGTATCCCAGTCCATCGTATCTGGAATAGCCATTCCACTTGGATACTTAGACATGGCAGGATCCCATGAGTGCCAGCGTCTTCTGTTATTCATGTGAGCGACCACTTTAGTCACATCACTCATGATGCCAGCATCTGCCCACGCTTTGAACTGGAAGTAATTAGCTTCTGAGTGGCCTTGGTTTCCCATCTGATTGACAACATTATATTTATCAGCAGCTTGAGTCATGAGCTCGACTTCTTGGAAAGTTCGTCCCATCGGTTTTTCTACATAGACATGTATGCCTAGTGACATCGCCAACATCGTAATCGGGAAATGAGAAAAATCAGGCGTCCCGACACTGACAGCATCTATCTGATCAGACATCTGGTCAAACATTTTTCTAAAATCTTGAAATCGCGGCACATCTGGAAATTTTTCTAAATTCATCACCGTGTGTTCTCCTCCCATATCGACATCACAGAAGGCCACAATATTCACCATACCCGTATCGTGTAATGCTCTTGTGATCTCACCTCCTCTATGACCTATACCACAGCAGGCTAAATTGATCTTATCATTAGGTGCCGTATAACCAGCTTTCTTTCCTAAAGTACATGCTGGCAGAATGGCAAATCCAGCAAATGAACTAAGGGCTCCAGATTTCATAAAATGTCTTCTTTTCATATATTATATTTTGCAACTATTTGATTATCAGTATTCTAAAATTAAAATATTCCTTTTAGCGCCTTCATCATCCACGCCATAAAAGAATATTTATAATAACTTCTATTCAATGGGTTCTAATCCTTGTAAACGCTTAATGATACACAGCATAGATGAATCCAGATTGAAGAAGCATTACGCTGCTCTGAAAATACAGAAAGTATTACACTCTTGAGATATGAAGTAGAGAAAAAGTATATAATCCAGATTATATAGATTCGCTAAAATCAATCTTTACCTCTGTGATCTTAAGTCATTAGAGCACAGTGAGGAGAAGTATTTTCATGTGCATTTAGATGCTTGCCTAACATTTTTATTCTACTACTATTGCTGCTTACACTGATTTGACTACTTCCACTTTTTGCTTTCAGCCCTATCTTACACCAGTGTATCATTTTTTAATGGATTAAGTGTTTATCTTTGGAGCAATAGAATAACTGTATTTCAAAATTTTACACCATATAATAAACTGCTCTGAAAAATCTATACCCTCATAATGAAGTGATAAAATAAGTGATTATATGATTCTTAATCAAATTGATAAATTTACGATTCTTGTCAGCATCGGCATACTCTCTAATATTGCTATTGGAATTTCATGTATCGTAGGTGGCCTTAGTCTGCTTCTGATTATTACCATATTTATTTTTGTATGTACACTAATCGGTTATAGTCTTTACTGCTTTAGTGATTATAAAGAAACTGGTATCCATGTTATGATGGGCAGTTACTTAGTGGGCTTTACTTATGCTATTACCACTGAATTAATTACTTACCCTTTAATTTTAGTTTATCCGATTTTGATTAGTCTGGCAAGTGTTCTATTCAAGTATCGATTTTCTAAGATCATGTATTTAGTCTTATGCATTTTGGGTACCAACTTTTATATTTTAAACCAACAAAAAAGCTTAGTATTATTTGATACTCCAACGGACCTTACAAATGCGATGATAATATCTACAGGAATGATGATTGCCTTGTATTATGTCACTTATATACATGAATCTACGATTCAAGAGTTCCAGCAAAAACTTAGAAAAAATGAAACCCGATTAAGTAATAAAAACAGTGAGCTCAAAAAATATATAGAAAGTAATCTTCAACTCGAAAACTTCGCTTACTTAGCATCGCATGAATTAAAAACTCCAATGAGGAATATCTCAAACTTTACTGGATTACTCGGTATCAAGTTAAAAAATAAAATGAATGATGATGAAAAAGAACTGATCTCTTATGTCAAAGATCAAGTGATGACAATGAATAGCCTCATCGCAGACCTTTTAAAATTATCGCAGACGAGTCATAATGAAATAATTAAATCAAATTTTGAAACAGGTCCATTTATATCAAAGATATTACAAAAAATATCTACTCCCTATAGGGGTAATATACACATAGAAGATTTGCCTTTTGAAATCTTCGGGAGCAAAGAATTATTACGTCAGCTGTTTAGTAACATTATACAAAATGCCATCAAATTCAAAGACCCCAATAAAGAGTTTAAACTGATTATCAGTGGCCGTCAATTTCCAGGACATATCCAATTTGAAATTTCTGATCAAGGCATAGGAATTCAAGATCATCTAAAAGATCAGATCTTTCTAATCTTTAAGCGTCTTAATCATCACAAAGGTATCACAGGCACAGGCATAGGTCTTGCCCTGTGCAAAACTATTGTAGAGCGTCACAATGGTAAAATCTGGGTAGAAGATAATCATAATGGAGGTTGTATATTTAAGTTTAATCTGGCTACGAAGTAATAGCTGCCGCTGCGTATAATATCCCAGTAAGAGAGAAGTAGGATAAAAACTTACGAGAGAGATTCACACTTTTTCTTTTTCTATATAATCAGAAGAATCTGCAGTTGGTTAGCTTTGTATAAAAGAAATTAGCGTATAAATTCTGAATATATTCAGCAACTATTGCATTAATTGATGATTGTATTCAGCAATATAAAGTATAAATGATTGCGACGTTAAACAAATAGTTCATTAATGATGAAAAGGATCAACATACCGATACATAATAGATTATTACAATCCTCAATTTTAAGCACAACTGCTTAATCGAAACAATTTTTTGTTATGATGGTGGATATGACCAACACTATAAGACATGTTTATTGAATACATTCATCAATATTAATGCTAATCGCATGCCTGGCCGAATGAAAAGATTTAAACAGATCACTGATCTACCCGCTAGCTATTTAGCAACAGATGACCTGATGATGGGTGTAGGCAATCGAATTTCCTTATGGCTGTTTGAGTTTGTCAAGGGCTAGCATTGGTATAGGATGCGCGTCGGTCTGCCACGCAAATCTATAATCAGAAATAAAACGACTCACTACCTTAACTTATCCAAAGTAATAAAATCCATATCTGAAAAATCTTGATTTTCTCCAGCCATGGCCCAAATGAATGAATAATTAGAGGTGCCAGAACCAGCATGTATAGACCATGGTGGCGAGATGACAGCTTGCTCATTCTGAGTCCATAGGTGGCGTGTCTCTTGTGGCTGTCCCATAAAATGCATCACACCCTGATCCTTAGGCACATCAAAATAAAAGTAAACTTCACTTCTACGATCATGCGTATGTGCGGGCATGGTATTCCAGACACTTCCCTCCTGTAGCACGGTCAGACCCATCACGACCTGACAGCTCTTAATACCACCGCCATGAATGTACTTATAGATCGTTCTGTGATTAGAAGTACTACCAGATCCTATGGTAGTAGGTGTGGCTTCTTCTTTAGTGTATAATGTAGTAGGGTGTGACTCATGAGCGGGAGCAGAAAATATAAAATACTTCGCATATTTCTTCTTTCCATTAGACTTGAAAGATACCTTTTTCGTGCCTCTACTTAAGTAAAGGCAGCTCAGATTATCCATTTTATAAGTCTTACCATCTGCTACGATAGTGCCCTTACCACCCACATTTATAATCCCCATTTCTCTTCTCTCAAGAAAAAATTTACTTTTCAGCGTATCATAGTTTGATAGGCTAATCGCTTTTGCTGAAGGCACGATCGCGCCTAATGCCATTCTATCGTAATGGCTGTATACAAAATTGGACTTGCCAGCCACCATCAGTGATTCTACTAAAAAGTCAGCACGTAATTCTGCTGTATTCATTCTTTCTACTTCCCTAGGAGACGCTTCATATCGTTGTATCATAGTTATTAATTTTTCTACCATTAAGTTTTATTGTTTTCAATCGCTTCTTAATTATCTTCCCATCCATCCGCCATCGACCATTAGTATTTCACCGCTGACATAGTCAGAAGCTGGGCTTGCTAAAAATATAGCAGGACCTTTGAAGTCATCAGGAGTCCCCCACCGATTGGCAGGAATTCTAGAGAGGATCGCCTTATTTCTTTCTGGATTTTCCTGGAGCGCTTGAGTATTATCTGTAGCAATATAGCCTGGGGCGATGGCATTGACACATACGTTTTTACCAGCCCACTCATTAGAAAGTGCTTTAACAAGACTCCCTATGGCACCCTTACTGGCTGCATATCCGGGCACTGTGATCCCTCCTTGAAATGTCAAAAGTGAAGCTGTAAAAATAATCTTTCCGTTACCTCTCGCTATCATATCTTTACCTATTTCCCTTGCTAAAACAAACTGCGCATTTAAATTAACTTCGATGACTTTATCCCAATACTCATCAGAATGTTCTGCAGCTGGTGCTCTCAGAATCGTACCTGCATTATTAACTAAAATATCGATTCCCTGAGGATGATCAGCTTTCATCACCTTCAAGAAACTATATAAATCTTCTCTGCGAGAAAAATCCGCCTGGTATGCTTTAAATTTTCGGCCCAGCTTATGAACAGCTATTTCTGTATCACTTCCTGCGATCTTTATAGATGCAGAGACTCCTATGATATCTGCGCCTGCCTCTGCCAATCCAATAGCGATACCTTGTCCGATCCCACGATTACAGCCTGTGACTATGGCTGTCTTACCTGATAAATCAAATAACTTCATATGTTTTCAATATTTATATCTTATTATTTTAATTATTACTATAATCCAAAAAGTCTTGGTAACCATAATGATATTCCTTCGAATAATGTCACTAAAACTAATACCGCTATCATCGCGAATAAAAAGGGTAGCAAAGGTTTAATCACTTTCGATACTGAAATCTGAGCGACTCCTGCACCTACAAATAAAATGGTTCCGACTGGTGGCGTACAAAGACCTATGCATAAATTAAGAACCATAATAATCCCAAAATGTACAGGGTCCATGCCTAATGTCGTGACCACTGGTAAAAATATAGGCGTGAATATCAAGACCGCAGGGGTCATGTCCATAAACGTGCCGACGATCAATAAAGTCAAATTAATAAATAGAAAAATTAAAAAGGGGTTATTCACCTCATCTAATAAAAATCCAGTCATCAACTGCGGTATGCTTTCAAATGAAAATAACCAGGACATAGCCATGGAAGTGCAAATCAGAAACATCACAATGGCTGTCGTTTTAGCGCTTGCCAATAATATTTTAGGTAAATCCTGGGTCGTAATCGTCCGATAAGAAAAGCCTAAGATTAATGCATAGAATACAGCTACTGCTGCAGCTTCTGTCGCAGTGAATATTCCCCTTACGATTCCGCCTACGATGATCACAAGCATCAAGAGACTGAAGAATGCTTTTCTAAAGTCGCCAAATAGCTGACTAAAGCTGACACGATCTCCTTTTTTAAATCCCCTCTTGGTCGATGTATATGCTGCGACCATCATAAGCGCGACTCCGACTAATAGCCCAGGCAAATATCCAGCTATAAACAATGATGCTACTGATGCTGCTCCTCCACTGGCCAATGCATAAACGATTAATACATTACTTGGAGGAATCAATAAGCCTGTCGTAGAGGATGTAATATTCAATGCCGCGCTAAAAGGTCGAGGGAAGCCTTCATCTTCCATGCGGTCAGTCATGATACTACCGATCGCAGAAGCCGCTGCGACTGCTGATCCTGAGATAGCACCAAAGAGCATCGCTGCTAATATATTCACGTAAGCTAATCCTCCTGGTAAACTGCCCATTAAGGACTTAGCAAAATTGATGAGTCGATTGGCTATACCACCTCTATTCATCAGCTCTCCTGCTAGTACGAAAAATGGAATTGCCAAAAGCGCAAAGCTATCAATGCCTGTAGTCATCCTTTGAGCTACTGTCGTTATCGCTGGCAGTGGAGCTATACTAAGCAAGATGGTGACGACTGTAGATATACCAATGCTGTAAGCCACTGGCACACCATAGGCAAGTAGTGAGAAAAACACGACAAATAATAATATAATGCTGATCAGCTCTATAGGCATATGGTTAATTGAGAGGTGTATGGTTAGTATTTTGATTTCCGATCGTGATAAAATGATATACTGAAAAGAACATGATTAATAATCCGCTTACAGGTACGATGGCATATACATGACCCAAGGAGATGTGCATCGCTGGTGATACCTGTCCTAAGTATAGTGTCGTGTATACTAGATTACCTCCTCCTATGACCATGACGACCAATGCAAAAAAAAACATTAATATTTCTATGATTTGAGAGCGTCTCTTCAATTTCTGTGGACTTAATTTTCTAAGAAATATATCTATGGATAAGTGTTCTCGCTTACCGTTAAGATATGCTGCACCAAGTATGGAAAGCCAGATCAATGCAAACCTTGCAAACTCTTCCGTAAAGGAGAATGATCTACCTAAAATATATCGACTGAATACCTGCCATAATACATCAATCACCAATAGTGCGAAAATGAATATGAGTACATTTTCTATGATTTTATTAATTACGTCATATAGTCTATCCATATGTTTACATTTTATTTGGTCCAGTAGGTTTTAAAAACCATTGTTTAAAAGATTAATCAATTACTCAGGTCCTTCATTATCTATATCACGACGTTTCATGGTCATCATTGAGGTAGTTCGAATTATCTCGACGATTGAATTCTATCTACGATTATTTTCATCTTAGGATCTTCTGTAAATTCATCTAATACAGATTGAGTTTTCTCTGCAAAAAGACTTTTTTCTGGATGTATAATTTCTACATTCGCTTCTTTTAGTTTGACCATGCATTCATCAACATTTTTGCTCCAAAATACTTTTTGTGCTTGAGAAGAAATAATAGCTGCTTGCTTCACCCATCCTTGCTCCACTTCTGAAAGTGTATCCCAATACTTAGTCCCCATGACTAAGACATCTGGAATAGAGCTATGCTCATCTATCGTGTAGTATTTACAGACTTCATAGTGGCCTGATGTGACAAAAGATGGTGGATTATTCTCTGCTCCGTCTACGACTTCCTGCTGTAATGCTGTATAAAGTTCTCCATAGGCCATCGGAGTTGCTGATCCACCCATTTCATTCACCATGTCCACTGACATCTGATGATTCATGACTCTTATTTTCAATCCCTTTAAATCTTCGGGCGTTCTGATAGGTTTATTCTTCGTATAAAAACTTCGGCTTCCTGCATCATAAAAGCACAGACCTAAAAGCAGATAATCGCTGCCCGCAGCTAATATCTCTTCCCCGATATCTCCTTCTAATACATTGAACAAATGCTCTTTACTTCTGAATAAATAAGGAACACCTAAGACCTTATATTCTGGTGCAAAATTAGCCATAGCAGCAGCACTGACTTTGGTCATGGCAATACTTCCGATCTGTAATAGTTCGAGCACCTCTCGCTCTGTACCCAGCTGACCATCAGGAAATATTTTAACTGACAGATTGCCTTGAGAAATTTTCTCTACCTCTTCTGCAAAGACTTCCATGCCCTGATGCACTGGATGTGTGATCGGCAATGTATGCGCCAAATAGACAACTTTCTGATCCCCAAGCTGCTTACACGAATATAGACTTATCAGGCTGCACAGTACGATCAAAAAAGTCTTTACAGTCATACTATAGAATCCTATATTTCTAAATATTGCTTTGCATTATGATAACAGATATCACTCACCGTCCGACTCAGTAGGCTCATGTCACGAGGTAATAAACCAGCATCGACATCAGCCCCAATCAATTGACATAAGATCCTTCTAAAATATTCATGTCGAGGGAATGATAGAAAACTTCGGCTATCTGTCAGCATCCCGATAAAGCGACTTAGTAGTCCCATATTAGATAATGCATCGATTTGCTTTTCCATGCCATCTTTCTGATCTAAAAACCACCATGCAGATCCCCATTGGATTTTTCCAGCTGTATTTCCATCGTTAAAATTACCAGCCATCGTAGCGAATAATTCATTGTCGCGCGGATTCAGATTATACAAAATAGTTTTAGGTAATTTTTCAATTTGATCTAAGCCATTTAGAAAATATGACAACCCCTCTCCATGCTCGTAATCACCGATGCTGTCACATCCGACATCCGCACCCACACTCTTCATCAATCGAGAATTATTATTCCGCAGTGCGCCTAAGTGCATTTGCATCACCCATCCCCTACTATGATATATTTTACCCAGCTCATGAAGTACTGACATCTGAAAGTAAGCAGCATCTTCATTAGCGATTTCTTGTCCTGATTTTTTCTTCTCTAATGTTTTATTATTATCTATTTTTTGATTCTTTATATTAAATAATTGACTTACTCCATGATCAGCCAGTTGACAGCCATGTGCTCCAAAATATTCGATACGATTCTCAAGCGCCTGCATCAATGTATCAAAGGAATTAATGTCAAAATCGACGACAGACTCTAATGATTCTAAAGCCGATAAAAAACCAATATGATTGATGTCGCAGTATTTATCAGGACGAAATGTAGGCAGCATTTTCAGATCACCACCAGAGCTTTGCATTTTTTTATGATGGACTAAATCATCTATTGGATCATCAGTGGTGCAGACCAGTTCTACTTTCATTTTAGCTAAGAGTCCATGCACCGAGTTTTGATCCTCTTGTAGTAGACTCGATGTCAGTTCGTATACTTCTGGGCCAGACTTTTTATTAAGCAGGTCACTTATTCCAAAGTACCTAAGTAGCTCTAAGTGTGTCCAGTGATACAAAGGATTTCTCAGTGTATATGGGACTGTCTCGGACCACTTTAAGAATTTAGCTTTATCATCTGCATTTCCTGTTATATACTTTTCATCTATGCCATTAGCTCGCATGGCACGCCATTTATAATGATCTCCTGCCAGCCATACTTCTGTTATATTATCAAAGGATCTATCCTGTGCGATATCCGCTGGTGACAAGTGATTATGATAATCTATGATGGGAAGATGTGCTGCGTGATCGTGATAAAGTTCTTGTGCACATGCACTTTGTAATAAAAAATTCTCCGTTATAAATATCTCTTTCATATAGCGCTTCTACTTTCTGCAAAGGATCGAATAATACCAAACTCTAAGCCTCTAAGCTCTGCCAGACCTCTTAATCTACCGATGGCTGAATATCCTGGATTCGCTTTTTTCTTAAGATCATCGAGCATCTTATGTCCATGATCGGGACGCATAGGAATATGTGTATTCTGTTCATTGCCTACCAATAATAAATTTTTGATGACGGCATACATATCTACATCTCCATCTAAATGATCGGCTTCATAAAAATTACCGATTTCATCTCGCTTCGTCGCTCGGAGATGAATGAAGTGTATTCGCTGACCGAAGCGCTTCACCATCTCTGGAAGATCATTATCTGGTCTAACTCCAAGTGAGCCTGTACAAAAGCAAAGTCCATTATTAATAGAAGGCACTTGACTAAAAATATAATCAAGATCTGAAGCTGTACTCACCACACGAGGAAGACCCAATAATGGAAAAGGTGGATCATCAGGGTGAATGGCTAACTTTACTTGAGCCTGCTCCGCGACAGGTGTGATCTGCTGTAAAAAATAAATAAGGTTCTTCCTTAAAATATCCGCTGTGATACCCTGATAAGTATCTAATCTATTTTGAAAATCTGCCAGCTCAGCAGCTCCTTCAGTGGTACCGCCTGGTAGACCTGCAATAATATTGCTAACGAGAATGGCTATTGCGTCATCTGAGAGGCTTTCCATATAATTTTTCGCTACATCGCGTTCTTCTATAGAATAATCTGAATTAGCATTAGGCCTTTGTAAGATGAATAAATCAAATGCCGCAAATGCTGCTTTTTCGAAATACAAAGCCGTAGACCCATCTGGCATAGCTAATTCTAAATCAGTACGGGACCAATCTAAAATGGGCATAAAATTATATGTCACAATCTGAATGCCACAAGCCGAAAGGTTCCTGATACACTTTTTATAATTCTCTATGTATTCTAAGTATCTACCAGAAGCTCGCTTGATGTCTTCATGTACTGGCACACTCTCTACCACTGACCATGTGAGCCCTGCATTTTCAATAATAGATTTTCTTTTTTGTATCTCACTGACAGTCCACACTTCTCCATTAGGGATGTGGTGTAGTGCATGGACTACACCAGTCGCACCTGCTTGCCTGACATCAGCTAAGCTCACTCCATCTTCTGGACCGTACCACCTCCACGACTGCTCTAAGTGTTTCACATCATTTGATTTACATAATTAATTATACCCCACTAAATGCGCTAAATCCTCCATCTACTGGTACGATAATTCCAGTGATAAAAGAAGACTTGTCATCGCATAACCATAGTAGGGTACTGACTAAATCTTCTGGGTCGCCAAATCTCTTTAAAGGTGTCTGACTGATGATCGTCTCTCCCCTCGCTGTGAGCGTATCATCATCATTCAGCAGTAGTGCTTTATTTTGCTTAGCCACGAAAAAACCCGGGGCGATGGCGTTGACTCTGATGCCACCACCACATTTATTAGCCAGCTCTACAGCCATCCACTGAGTGAAATTATTAATGGCAGCCTTAGAAGCTGAATACGCGACGACTCTGGTCAATGGTGCATATGACGCCATTGAAGAAATATTAATGATACATCCAGTCCCTTGCTTAATCATAGGCTTAGAAAAAGCCACCGTAGGAATGACAGTACCTAATAAGTTCAGATCATTTACTTTCTTAAAATCATCAATAGAAATATCTGTAACTGACTGCTCGGGCATGACGGTCGCCCCTGACCTGTTTCCACCTGCTCCATTAATGAGTATATCGATTTTACCAGATTTTTCAATTATTTGTGAGACAGCATGTTCTACAGATTCTTCATTGAGGACATCACATGTGATCGTAGATATTTGTAAGTCTTTTTTAGCAAAGTCATCTTTCATCAGCTTCGCATCTGCTTCATTCCGATTCAATACATAGACATGGACTCCCTGCTCTGCAAGGCCTTGAGCAAATGCCCTGCCTAATACTCCACTTCCACCAGTTATCGCTGCGATAGCTCCTTTCATTTTTTTTTTATTTCTGTTACATCTTATCCAAGAGATTTTAACCCTTGCTATACAATTTAATCTTCTTCTTGGATGCTTTGATCATCAATCACATAAATGCTTACTATTAATTGCATCCATTCGAGATAGACATTCATATAATCAAGTAATATCTAAAAATAACATAGTTATCGGATACAGCTTCACTAATATTAATAAGAAAGCCTTTCGCCTGACATACATTTATTGAGATCGCAATACCAAATCTTCAAATGACTCTTTATCTTTTACTCTATTAAGATCCTGTTCCCAGACTGAAAGAAACCGATATTTTACTTCGTGCCTCGCATTCTTGAAGACCATAGCATGGCTCAGATCATCTTCTACTGGCTCTGGCATGAAGTCCATTCCAGCGATCACAGCCATACCCATATTCTCATCATGAAAAGTCTGCTTTCCCCAGTTCATGACATAAAAAAAAGTATTATCTTTTTTGATAGTCACATCATCTAAGTGCTTGACAAAGCCTGTAGCAAAATGCATGCCTGCTGGTAGCTTACCATCGATCACCTTGAGATGTATCTCTGCCCATGGTTTACCAGCAAGAATGGTCCAGTCTTGAATCAGATCAAAAGACTGATCTACAATCTTCAAGCCTATAAAAGTAGTCCTGATGATAGACTTATCCAGACCATCTTCTATCACCTCGATGGTCTTCTCAGTGCTATTAGAGAGCGTATACAGAGAGTCCCTGTAATAAATGGCTGGACTGCCGAGTCCAAGAGAATTACCTACCTTAAGTATGTCAGATCCCCAATCCATGATGTTATGATAATCCCAGCTCACAGTATCCATCACTAAGTCAGGCACTCGCTTTCCGTATATATCAAATCTATGGCGGCTGTCTGCATAATATCGATATGCAATGATATCATTCTCTAATACTGGTCCTTCAAACATGATCCACTTATTTTGTGATGCTAAGTCTTGAGGAACGACTATTTTTTCTCGAGCTATATAGTCTCCAGTTATTCTATTTTTATCATCTATAGAATATGCTTCAGCTTGAGTCAATAAGAGAGCTTGGGTTAGTTTTTTATTTGAATTGACTTTTTGTTGCTGATCACTATTCTGCGCAGGACTTGACGCAGGACCGCATGAGACGCAGGCTAAGCCAAGGATGAAAAAGCAAGAGATATGATAAGAGATTTTCATGTTTTTAAAATTTGCAGTGTAGTGACTTTTTGAGAATTAGATATTAATCATACCCTTGGGTATAGTAACTGTCTAGGTTATAAAGGTTTCACTCCTCTTTGATTTTATTTGGTTACAATTATTCGGTTAATTATCATTTACAAAATCTATGATTAGGTAACTCCCTTTAAAATCTTGATTTCTGACTTCTATAATAGCTCTGCCCTCCTCTTCAGGAATTAACTCTATGGCGGCACGACCATTAGCCATCTGGATCACTTGGCTCTTAGTAGGAGTTCCATAATTAATCATGAGCTCTCCCTGGCCGTCTCTGGCAAAATAGACTGGTCTTTCATAATCGAGCACTCTATTCCCATTTTTATCAAGAATGACTGCTTCGATTAAATAATGCCCATTCGGTAATACATCATAAGTAATATGGATATGATCCGCCCTATCAGCAAGGCTATAATCATAATGAAGCTCCATGTCATCTTCTGCTATCACCTGACCATCTCTATACCCAATCGCTTGTAAACGATTATCTCCTTCTTCAAATAGTACATCCCATGTCAGTCCAGCCGCTGGAAACTCTCCCAAGACTCTTTTCTTCTTCCCTAAGGGTGTTCCATTTACTATTAGCTCTACCTCTTCACAGTTACTATATACAGAAATATTTCTTGCTTTATCCTGAGGACCACTTCTTTCTGTCCATGTATGTGACTCGATATAAGTGAATGGATCCTTAGACCAATAACTCTTATACACATAATAGGCATCTTTAGGATTTCCTTCTCTATCCACGAGACCTTTTTGATTCACATAAGGAATGGCATTCTCTGGACGGAGTGGTGTCCCAAAATCCTTAAAGGCCCACTGAGCATTTCCAGCAAAACTATCGAAGGTCTCCGTCTTACTTAGATACCAGTCAAATAAATCGACCATATAATTCTCTGTCCAGTCACCTGTCTTTGCAATATTCTGGACGTTGACTTGATTAGCCACTTCTGCCCAGTCGTCTTCCTTGAGGACACCATCTCCTGTGATGGGATTCTCTGTATGCCTACCGACATGGGAAGAACCACCGTATTCCATATGTAGAAATCGAGGGTATTTTTTTTGATTTTTAAGCAGTGTGTTTTTATAGTTAGTATAGACTCCGGCATACCAGCCAGACCATATGGATGGAGAAAATACGTCGACAAGCCCTGACCCAGCATAGTACTTTCTGATGGAGGTCATTCGATCAGGATCTAAGTCATGTGCGATATCATTTAGCTTTTCAACATATTGATTGAGTCTTTGCTCGTTATCTCCATTTTCAAAATCAGGAAGCCAATAGATCTCATTGCCCACAGACCAGAAGAAAATACTCGGATGATTATAATTCTGAAGTATCTGCTCTCTGAATAATCGTTCTGTATTGGATTGCCACTGTGCATCTCCCATACCACCCCTACACCATGGCAGTTCATCCCAGACGATAATGCCCAGTTCATCACAAGATCGGTATATCTCTGGATCTTGAGGATAGTGACCTAAGCGAACAAAGTTGACTCCCATATCCTTCATCGATGTGATATCAGCCCTATGCAGTGCATTGGGCATAGCTGCGCCATATCCTGCATGCTCTTCATGGCGATGTGTCCCTCTCAGTAGAAGTCGCTCTCCATTCAGATAGAAGGCACCATATTCTTGAAACTCATACCAGCGCAGCCCGATTCTCTCTTCATGGGCATCTATGACTGCATCATCCTGAAGTAGCTGAGTGACTACTTTATATAATGTCGGACTATCTGGCGACCATAGGCTAGGGTTCTGAACTGATAGAGTCATTCTTTCTCCAGACCTAATGTACTGATCCACTGTCATCATCGACTCATCTACTACCTGATCAGTCACTGGATCATAAATCTGAGTCCTGATGCTCATATCCTTAGATTCTGGATTGATCTGATGAAAATCTACTTTTACCACAGCTTCTGCATCATCAGCTGTGACACGAGGCGTGCTGATTCTGACAGACTGTATATTCTTCTCTGGGAGGATCTTAAGCCATACATCTCTGGTAATCCCTCCATATATAAAAAAGTCAGCCTTCTGAGATGGGATGATATCTGGATTATAACTATTATCCACTCTGATACTGATGAGGTTATCCGTGCCCTGCTCTATCCACTCAGTGACATCTATCTCAAATCCCACATATCCACCTACATGACCACCGGCAAGTTCTCCATTGACATAGAGCTGCATACTCATATTTACGCCTTCAAAATAAAGTATGACTTGTGAAGGGCCGATATTTCCAATAGGTAATTTTTTCTGATACCAGCTAGCGTCCCGCCGATATCCAGGATTCATATCCATGACATCCCATTGGTTCCAGGTATGAGGAAGATTGATACTTTCCCAATTTCTAAGGTCTTTGATTAAGGATTGATCTTTTGTATTATGCTCTACATAGCTCCAATCACTATTTATGTTCTCAATAGATCTCTCTACCTGACTTGTCGTAATAGCTAACCCCCCTTGATTCAGGACCGCACTACTTTTACAGCTGATCAATACTACGCAGAGGAAGGTCACCAGAGAAAAAGTATTGCTCATAGCTAATCTAAACCCAATCATTTCACACTTAGATAAATTCAATATATAACGGCTTTATTTTTTAGCAATTTATTTCATTATAGACGTATAAGTCATAGCATTTCCTGGAATAACTAACATGCTCAAGTTAACATGAATGTAGATAAACTCGACATAAAATAAATCTGAAATGGGGGTGATAAAAGTCTAAATACTGTGTTTATAGGGTTTCCGAAGGATTCTTATAGAATTCAGAAGGATTCACATCAAACTGTTCTTTGAAACACTTTCTAAAATACTTTGGGTCTTTGAATCCGACCTTATATGCTATTACTGAGACTTGTAACTTCTGAGTCTCCAGTAATTGAGCAGCACGCTTGAGGCGAATGGTCTTTATGAAGTTATTAGGCGTTTGACCTGTCAGCGCTTTTAGTTTAGAAAATAAAAGCGATCGGCTGACGGTAAGTTCTGTTGCGAATTGCATGACATTGAAATTAACATTTCCTATATTATTTTCCACGATATTCATCGCGTTAATCAATAATGCCTCATCTGCAGATGTAACGTTTATCTCTTTAGGATCAAACTTCATTGACCGAGCAAATCTATCTTTAATCTTCTGTCGAGTCAAAATGATATTCCTCACTCTGAGTCTTATTTCCTCAGGATTAAATGGCTTCGTCACATAATCATCAGCCCCCGTTTTTAATCCTTCTATTTTAGAAATAGAATCTATACGTGCAGTCAATAAAATCACTGGTATATGACTTAGTTCAATATCAGTCTTGACCTCAGTACAAAATGTAATGCCATCCATCACAGGCATCATGATATCACTGATGATTAGTTCAGGCATATGATATTTAGCCTGCTTCAAGCCTTCTTGTCCATTCTTTGCAGTAATGAATCTATAGACACCATTAAAAATTTGCTGGATATATAGTCGTATTTCAGCATTGTCTTCTACTATAAGTAAGAGTGGTAGTGCTGTCCTATCAGAGGTAGTGGTCACTGCGACCGGGCTGATAAGCTCCTGCTGCTCTGGAATAGAGATCACCTCTGTCTGATCTGATCTATCTGTGGTAAGTCCATGCTTTACTCTTGTGACTTTGTCGCCGAAGTGTTCATCACCTTTGAGAAGCTCTACGACAAAAGTCGCTCCAGTGGATTCAGATTCCATTACATATATTCTTCCTCCATGTAGCTCTATCATCTGCTTAGAGATAGCTAATCCTATACCCGTCCCTTTTATAGCAGAAGACTGGTCTATTGGCTTTTCATAGAATCTTTTAAATATCTGATCATGCAATTCTGGGCTGACCCCAGGGCCACTATCCTCGACACTGATTTCTATATGTCTTCTTCTATCCGCTATTTCGACACTGATTTTTCCGCCCTCTGGAGTAAATTTGAGTGCATTGAAGATCAAGTTGCTACAAACCTTTTCTATTTTCTGATGATCTATCCAGACATCGGATATCTCGCCTTCTGATCTAAACTGATAATCTATCTTCTTTCGATGAGCATATGGCTCGAATGTGCTAAAGACATCTTTTACGACGCTGACGATGTTATGCTGTGCTATCTGAAGTTCTTGCACACTGCCCAGCTTTCGGAAAGTCATTAATTGATTTACCAAGTTGAGTAATCGCTGCGCATTCTTTTCTATTAATGAGATTGTCTCCGTCTGATCCGAAGATAAATCATTCTCTTTCAATAAGAGATCTCTGAGTGGTCCAATAATTAAAGTCAGTGGTGTCCTGAATTCATGAGTGATATTAGTAAAAAAGCGCAGTTTCATCTCATGTAGTTCCTCCTTCTTTTGATTCGTGAGCTGCTCTAACTGTAAGTGATGCCTCAGTCTAATAAATCTAACAAGCGCATATACAGCAGCCATAAAAAGTAAAGCGTATAGTATGTATGCCCACCATGTCCTGTAAAAGGGAGGCAAGACAGTAATCTGGAGCGTCCGGACATCAGGATTCCAGATACCATCACTATTGGCACCTTTTACTTTAAAAGTGTAGTCGCCCTCTCTCTGAATGACATAATTCGCCTCAGTCTGTCCAATGCTATAATTCCATTCTTTATCTAAGCCTTCTAGCATGTAAGCATAACGATTATTCTCAGGGCTGAAATAGTCTAATGCAGCAAACCCTATCGAGATATTAGCTTCATTATATTTTAATTTTATTTCTTTCGTTACATTGATATCCTGATGTAGAGAATTTTCTTCTTGTACATCGAGTTCAAGATTATTCTGAGTGATTCGGGTCAAGACAACAGGAGGAATAAAATTATCTGTGACAATATCCTCTGGATGAAACTGAGTAAACCCTTCTGTGCCTCCAAATAATATTTCTCCTGATCTGGTCTTATAATAGGCATTAAAATTATGCTCCAGATTGGCAATGCCATTAGATAAATCATAATTCGTAAATGTATTTTCCTTTTGATCAAACTTAGTAATCCCATTATTTGTACTCAACCACAGCTCATCCTGACTCACCTCAATGATCCCAAAAATAGAATTGCCAGAAAGTCCTTCATCAGTGGTATAGTGTACGACTTCCTTGGTTTTAATATTGAACTGAAATAATCCATTGGTAAAAGTCCCGACCCAGATACTATGATCTCCATTTTTCTGGAGTGAATATATTTGTTCTCCCGATAGATAGTGATTAAAACTCGCTGGAAGACCGTCATGATCCACATTGACTTGATTAAGTCCTGCATCCGTACCAATCCAAAATTGTTTATCGGAAGTTTGCAATATAACCCTTGTAAGACCAGAGTTTATCGAATTTTTATCTTCAATTTTTGAAGTGAAATGATAAAATTTATCTTCATTAAGATCTAAAACATCCAGCCCATCACCATATGTCAAAATCCAAAGTTTATTTTTTTCTTTCGCTAAGCCATAGACATTATTATTTGATAGAGAGTTGTCCTGATTGGGATCATTTTTAAAGTACTTGAATTTATTATCAGCCGTATGATATAATGCTAGTCCTGCCTGAAATGTGCCAATCCATAAAGAATCTCCATCCAATAATAAGTCCTTTACATTATTCCCTGGAAGGCTATTTACATTATTAGTATTTAGTTGGAAATTATTGAATTCATTCTGACGACTTTCATAGTAATTGAGTCCGCCACCTTCAGTCCCTATCCATAAATTACCATCGGCGTCCTCTGCAAAAGAGCTCACGACATCTGCGCTTAGAGAATTCTTATCAGGATTATGCTTGACATTTTTAAAGCGTTTTTCATTATTATCTAAATGATTCACACCGCCATAATAAGTGCCGGCCCAGAGGCTTCCCTTATTATCAATCATAACGGAGCGAACTGATTTATCAGAAAGCCCACTATTCTCAGAGGCATTTTTCTTAAAGACTTTGAAATCAGACATACCAGCTTCAAGAAAATTTAATCCATCAAAAGTGCCAACCCATAAATTATCTTTCTGATCAAGGCAAAAAGATCTTATCGAATTATGACTTAAAGAGAGAGGATTAGAATCTTGACTCTGATGACTTGTGATCATATTTATTGACCGATCCCAGTAATTCAGTCCTTCGCTGACAGTCCCAATCCATACATTACCTTTAGAATCTTCAGCCAGGCACTTTATATTTTCTTCATTCAGTTGTAAATCATTTATGCGTTCAATGGAAAATCCAGAGACATCATCATCTATCAATTTAAACAGACCATGATTCGTCCCAATTAACAACTCACCATTCATATCCTCTAAGATTGCTTTCGCATGTAATGTGCCAGAGGATTGTAGGTCCTCAATGAATAATCTTGTGAAACCTTCTGTCTCCTCATCATATAGATTCAGTCCATATGCTGTAGCTACCCATAAGCGTCCTTTTCTGTCTCGTAATACTTGGTTTATTTCACCGCTAATAAGACTATTCTTGTCGTCTACGATGTGGCGATAATTGATAAACTGGTCAGTAGAAGCATTATACTGACTCAGTCCTGTAAATGATCCGACCCATATATCATGTGACAATGGATCTACGTATAAATTTCTAATGTCATCAGAAATTAGACTGCTGGGAGATGGTGTACTATTATAAACCTTAAATCGGTATCCATCAAATTTGTTGAGCCCATTACGAGTCCCGAACCACATGAATCCTGCGCTATCTTGAGCAATGGCAAATACTGATGCTTGTGATAGGCCGTTCTTCTTTGAAAATTGATGAAATGTGCTTGATGTATTTTGCCCACATAGCAAATAGGAATATCCTATTAAGCCAATCCATAATATGCAGTTTAATACGTAGCTCATGTTATAATCAGTCACAATGATTCATAATATACCGAGGAGAAATTTGTTAAGGACTTTTTAAACCAGCAAACCTATTTCTTTCTGGGTATTATACTTGATGCTATTTTATACCGATAGCTATCGGTATAAAATAGCATCGGTCTAAACTCCTCACTTGTGGAAACAAAGGTAAATCAAAATCTATAAGACAATTCCTTATCTTAATTCTCATGTGATAATACCAATCACAGATGGGCAACAACCATTCTTGATATTGGTTATCATCTTTGAAGGTTTTGGAATATTTAATTGATTAATATATATGTACGCACAGCGGCAGTGAAGTCATGAATTCAGAATTAAAAAAACAATTATTATAAATAATAATAGTACATAAAGAGGTAATCTATAGTCCTTTTATGTTATAAAAATCCACACATACTATGTGGATCGTTCTACAATACAGTACCTTATATATCATAAGCCAAAATTTAAAAACATTTTTAATTTACAAACTTCAATTTATCTACATTTAGCATGATCGGAAGTATTAGAAAAACGAGCTTAATATTGCTGACAGTCAGTATGATCAGCTCCTACAGCATATCCCAGACCCTACCTGATATCATCACTTCATCTACGGTAACGGATGAGAGCTACCTCCCAGACTTCAGTTATGCGGGATACAGATGTGGCGAAGTGCCCATTCCTATGATCAGCCAGACCATGATTCATGCGACTGACTATGGTGTGATCTCAGATGATGGACTGGATGACTCTAAAAATCTGATGAAAGCTATGGCTGCAGCTGAAGCTATCACTGGACCTGTAGTGCTCCAGCTACCGCCAGGCAGGATTATCCTAAGCGATATACTATATATAGAAAGAAGTCACTTAGTGCTGAGAGGGTCTGGCTCAGGTGATCGGGGGACTGAGATATACTGCCCGAGACCCATGATGTATATGGAGGATCCTGAGGCATTAGCTGAACTAAGAGAATACCTCGTTCAATTAGATAAAAGGCAGCGAGAACCTCAAAATAACATAGACCTCCCATTCTCTCAGTATGCTTGGTCGGGAGGTATGATATGGACTCAAGTACCAGGAGAAAGGGTAAAATCATATCTAGGAAAATATGATGTAGAGGAAATAGAAGTAGCGAGAATTACCTCTGGAAAGAAGGGCCAGCATATGCTCAAGGGTGTTGATATCAATGGTCTGAAGGTAGGCGATGTGGTACAGTTACAGCTTTTTAATACAACTGGTAGTGTCAATTCTGATCTTATAGATGACCTATATAAGGGTGCTGATGTCAAGATCGGATCTCATCATTGGAATTTTCCTTCTTTACCCATAGTCCGACAGGAAGTAGAGATCACTCAGATCAAGGGTCATGATATCACCATCAAGTCACCACTGACAGTTTCGATCACTGCTGCTTACAATGCCAAATTAGTCCAATGGAATCACTTAGAAGAAGTCGGTATCGAGCACATCAGGATTAGTTTTCCAGATGCATCATATATCGCTCATCATGTGGAGAGAGGATTCAATGGATTATTCTTAACGCGACTGCATAATAGCTGGGTGAAAGACGTCGTCATCCATAATGCTGATAGTGGTATCCTGACTGAAGAAATTGCAAATGTGACAATTAGAGACATCAAAACCACGGGATCCAATAAGGCACATTATACTGTCGCAATGGCTGGCGTGCACAACGTACTGGTTGAAAATCTCTCTGTCTATAACCTTGCAGTACACCCACTAAGCTTCAATACTTTCTCGACCAAAAATGTATATCGCAATTGTGAGGTATTTGTCATGCCTGTCTTAGACCAACACTCAGGAGCCAATCATCAAAATCTCTTCGATCAAATTACGGTACACATAGACCCTTCAGAAGATGGATCTTATCCGCTATTTGCTGGCGGAGGCGCAGGCTATTGGAAACCGTCGCATGGCGCTTACAGTACCTTCTGGAATATACAAGTCCGCTTCATGAGTGGCATAGATCATAAAAATCCTATCCTGCTCAATGGTATGAAAGATGGTCCCTATGCTCGACTGGTCGGAATATCTGGGAATCATCCAGTAGAAGTGCAGTATGGACCATCTGCTCATATAGAAATGGTCAATCAAGTCCCTTCCACAATTCCTTCTTTATATCAATATCAACTGGATCTGCGATTGAAAAAATAGTGTCATGTATAATCGAAGTGGAACATCGCATTGATATGTACTACCAATCAATAATTGTGATGTCATCATGAAAAATATAGACAGATCGATCAAATAGCGATGGATCTATTGAAATCTGAAGCTTTAGAGTACGGCTTTGATATAATACTTCACTGTGCGTTATCTTATAGTAAGATGATATACTTTTGTATATAACTTGTAGATGATCTGTTACCTTATCGCTTAATCTCCGTCTTAATGATGTATCCAGTTATGATGCATATACCAAACAGTCAAATTCTAAAATTATGAGTCAAATTCTAAATATATCAATCGAGAAAGTCATCAATACAGGCATGCTATTGGCGATATTTGGAATGGGAGTATTCTTCATTACGACTCAGACATTCGGATAATAATCACTTCTAAGAGACAACGACTATTCTACCACTATGACAATTCTGGCCTTAAAACGGCTTCATTATAAAAGGTTTAACCTTTAGACTGTAAAGATAGATTCTGCTAATATGTGGGATCTATCCTTTTTTGTTGAGGTTTTTTTTATGAAGATTCGGATTTAGGTATGTGATATTATTGCCAACTTTCCTTTACTTCACTTGCAATTAATGACTTAGCTAAGTCAATACTATACATATAGCATTTCCTGAGAGTAGATTGACTAAAGTCAGTACCGATTAGTTTACTACTTTGAAATCTTGATCTTTAATGACATACTTACCAAAATCTGCATTGTCTAATGATGCAGCCATAAAATTGTAAGTTTCAACGATACTGTTTAATTGTGATCTTAATAGATAACTTACACTAAAATTTGTTTCATAAATAATAGAATATGGCAAATTTGAATCATGAATTTCTTTGGAGCCACTTGCCATCAAAACTTTCCAGTCTTTCTGAGATTTGTCATAAGTCACATGATAACTTGCCATATGTTACATAAAATTTAATATTCAATGTTATGATAACTTGTGTTACATAATAATAGTTTCAATAATAAATTGTTAATTTTGTAACAAACTCGAATACATGCCAAACCTTACAATTGCCAAGAATTTTAAAAAATATCGAGAGCTGCTCGGACTGACACAGAATGCATTAGCAGAATACCTTGATATCAATAGAGCTGAAGTCAATTACTATGAGAATGGAAGACGTGATATACCAGTATGGATTTTAGAGTCATTTAGCAATATTGCAGGAATTCAGCCCTCAGAATTATTAGAAGAAAAGGACGAAGATAGAAGGGTTAATCTCAGCTTTGCTTTTAGAGCAAATGACCTGAATGCGTCAGATCTTAAGAGCATTGCCTCATTTAAGCAGATCGTCAAAAATTATATAAAGTTACAACGATTGATCAATGAATAAACTGATATTAGAGAAAAGGGCAGCGCTATTCAGAACTCAATATGGGTTAAATGATAAAGAAGGAATTAGGTTCAGTGGGCTACTGTCTCAGCTAAATGTGATCACTGTATTTAAACCCTTAAGCGGCTCATTTGCTGGTATGGCCATTAAGGTAGATAGAGCAGAAGCTGATCCTTTACGATTTATGATGGTTAACTCTGTACATACTTTAGGTAAGCAGCATTTTACCATCTGTCATGAGCTATATCATCTATTTATCCAAGAGAACTTTGAATTTCAGCGATGCCAGACAGGGGCTTTTGACAAATCAAAAGATACTCAAGAATATTATGCTGATGTATTTGCAGCATATCTACTAATGCCCGAAACCGGTATAAAATCAATGATTCCTGATCAAGAATTAGTGAAAAATAAAATAACAATCCAGACCATCTTAAAACTCGAACATTACTTTAGTTGCTCTCGCATAGCTATGCTATATCGACTTAAAGAACTTCAAATAATAGATAGTAAAGTCTTTGACATACATCATCAAAAACCAATGAGTTCTGCGGTCAGAAATGGTTATCCCATTAATCTTTACGAAGGAGGTAATTCAGATAAAGTCATAGGAGACTATGGCAGTTTGGCGAATCAGTTATATGAAAGAGGAAAAATATCAGAATCACACTACATCTCTTTACTCCATGACTTAGGTATGAATTCTGTGAAAGTGGAGGAATTATTTAACGGTATTCTGAACGAATGATATTAGTAGACTGTGATGTATTATCTCACTTTATTAAGGGGGATCAGATAATGCTATTACCAACGATCTTTAAAGAACCTATGAAGATAATAGAACAAGTAGAAGCAGAATTAAGAAGATACTCAAGTAAGGCTATAGAAGTTGAACACTTCTTTAAGTCTTTTCCAAATATCCAAATAAGCTTCCCTCATGCAAATATGAAGATTACTAAAGAATATTTGAGATTAACAGAAAAGATGGGTAAAGGAGAAAGTGCTTGTCTGGCTGTCGCGAAGTATACAAAAGATATAGTCGCAAGCAGCAACATAACTGACATCCAGAACTATTGCCAGGAACACCATATTCAATATCTAACGACGATGGACTTCTTATGTGAAGCTATAAAAGTGGGTATGTTATCTAAAGTTGAATGTGATCATTTTATTGCTAAGGTTATTGATGCAGGTAGTAGGCTTCCTGTGAACAAAATGGATTCATATTCGTGTTAAAAACAACCACCTTTCACCTGCTTATTGTTCTCCATTATGTAAGTGACTCTTTCCAGCTGATTGGATCAGTATGGATCTGCTCATTAGTCTCAGTACGGTTTTTAGCAATCAGTTTTGTGTCATGTGATCCTAAAAAGTCTATATCAATGTTTGTTCTGGCATCAATTGTGGTGATTTCAATTTTAGATTTTTAAGCTAATATTCTGCCCTCTTTTCCTCGATTATCATACAGCTTCTTAGAATTACTGAACAAAAGCTCGACGATCCATATCGCTGAACGGTCGCTATTGAGGACCAGCAGTTTTTTATGTCTTTACCGAAGAAAATTTGGTGTGGGACTTTTAAAATCACCATACCTGTTTCTCTCGAGTATATACTCGATCTATTTTTCTACCGATAGCTATCGGTATAAAATAGCAATGGTATGATATATCTTCATCCATATTAACATATAAGGTCATTTATATCATATCTGATTTATAATCAAGAAGATATAGCATAGTAAATATTCTTCGGTAATCTATAAAATATCCAGTATGGATGATTTAACCCCCAGTTTTGGATTATTAAATGACTCATTTCAAATAAATTTGATGGAATAGGATTGAGTCTGTGAAAGCAGATGCATGAGCATTATACTAAGGCATACTGAAAGAATTTTTTCAACTTCTTTGAAAGAATCCTTCAACATCAATGATGAGTTTAAATATAAAAATTTAGGTAATCAATTATGAGTCGAGCTATGCTTGATAATTTAACAAAAATCAAGGTTCAAAACCCTGTAGAGCTAATCATCTCGCAGATTAGGGATTTAATCAACTCTGGAGCTGTGAAGCCAGGAGAAAAATTACCTCCAGAAAGAAAGCTGGCCGAGCACCTCGGTGTCAGTCGCGGTCAGGTAAGAGAAGCGATCAATAAACTTCAATTATATGGCATTGTCAAAGTTCAGGCTCAGCGTGGCACTACGGTAACTGGTATCGGTATCGTCGCTTTAGAAGGTTTAATCGCTAATATTTTACAACTTGAAAACTCCGACTTTAAGTCACTCGTAGATACCCGTATTCTTTTAGAAAAAGAGGCCGCTCGATTAGCAGCAATTCACAGGACAGCAGATGATCTGACAGAACTGAATGAGGCACTGATGAGCTTCAAAAAAAAGCTGACTGAAAAGGGAGAAGCAATAGAAGAAGATCTCTTATTTCACATAAAAATCGCAGAGGCCAGTAAGAATACTGTACTAAAATCTTTAATGATGATCATCACACCTGATATCGTCAAAAGCTTCATTCAATACAAGGTGTGTAATGCTATTACTAATCAGCAAACAATTAAGGAGCATCAAAAAATTCTAACCATGATTTCTACTCAAAACGCTGAAGATGCGGTTAGTGCTATGGCAGAGCATTTATCAGATATCAACAATTTCAGTAACGAAAATCGAAATAATTAAGAAGAGAAAGCTTTAATTTCTCACTATTCAAATCAGTCTTTATAATGAAAAAATCTATCTACTTATGAATTTAAAAATCAAAATCATTTTATTAATGATGCTTCTATTGAATGTATCATTATACGCACAAAATGGATATACTCTGTCCGGGACAGTTTCTGATGAGAACAATACACCTGTCATCGGTGCTAATGTGATCGTAGAAGGAACCAGCAGAGGAACAATCACTGACGTCGATGGATCTTATTCTATAGAAGTCAGTACGGGCGAGGTGCTGCAATTTTCCTACTTAGGATATTCATCTCAATCAATTATAGTCACTAATCAAACTGCACTTGACATAGCGATGGCTGAGGATGCTACTCAGCTAGATGAAGTGATCGTCACTGGCTATGGATCTCGAAAGAAGAGTGACATCACTGGAGCCGTGTCCTCTGTTAAAGCAGAAGAATTAAATGCATTTCCGCTACTAAATGCTGAACAAGCACTTCAAGGGCGTGCCGCTGGTGTCAATGTACAGTCTAATAATGGTGGCGAGCCTGGTGCTCCAATCAGTGTGACCATTAGAGGAAATACATCTATTAATGCGAGCAGTTCTCCACTTATCGTGGTAGATGGATTTGTAGGAGCGACTATGCCACAAGTTAATGATATAGAATCAATGGAGGTCTTAAAAGATGCGTCTGCAGCTGCTATATATGGATCACGAGGTTCTAATGGAGTCATTTTAGTCACCACAAAGCAAGGTAAAAGCGGAGAGCTAATCATAGAGTTGAATACTAATTATGCTGTACAAAATACGTCAAATAGATTAGATCTTTTAGGGGCCAATGATTTCGCATCCTATCAGCAGGCTATAAATCCTGGTTACATACAGGGATCTGCTGATACAGACTGGCAAGAACTTTTATATAGATCTGGAAATACTCAGAATCATCAAATCTCATTTTCGGGTGGAAGCGAAAATATTAATTTTTATGCTTCTGGTACCTTCTTTAATCAGGATGGCGTAATTATAAATTCTGACTTTCAGAGAATTTCTTTTCTATCCAATATAAATGCTCAAGTCACAGATAAACTAAAAGTAGGCATGAATCTTTTTGGCAATAAAGGAGATCAAAATGGAGTCCCTACTCAATCTACAGGTTTAACGGCCAATGGAGGTGGAGATGATGTCGTCTCATTGCTCTTCAGATTTGCTCCAGATATACCAATACAGGATGAAAATGGAGTCAATACAATTAATTCTGTAGGAGATAATGTAGACAATCCATTTGCAGTGGCGACTGAAGCCATTAATGAAACTAAGAGCGATCAGTTCACCACTAATCTATATGCAGAGTATGATATTTTAGAAAACCTTAGTTTTAAAACTACATTCGGTCTCGGATCGACTAAGCGAACCTTTGGTCTATTCAGACCCTCGACTTTAGTCATAACCGCAGGTAGTGGTACAGGTGGTTCTGCAAGCATTAATAATGTAAGAAACACTAATCTATTAAGTGAGAATTACTTAACATATAATAAAGAAATGGGTAAAGGAGATTTAACCTTGTTGGCAGGTTATTCTTATCAAAAAAATTCCTCTGAGCGATTCTCCGCAGGTGCTCAAGGGTTTACATCTAATTCTTTTTCTTACCGAGCGTTACAGACAGGTGCTAATCAGTTGATCCCGACATCTTCTTTTACAGAATCAGAGATTCAATCTCAATTTGGTAGAATTAATTATGATTATGATGACCGATATTTGATTACAGCTACAGTGAGAAGAGATGGTGCCTCAAACTTTGCTGCAAATGAAAAATATGCAATTTTCCCATCAGCAGCATTAGCATGGAGGATCTCTAATGAAGACTTTTTCGGAGAGGGAGGTAAAGTATCAAGTCTTAAGTTAAGGGCTAGCTATGGAGTTACTGGTAATCAGTCTATTTCACCATATCAGTCTTTAGCGAGTTTCGGTTCTGTCTTTACACCAATTAATGGAAGCACAGTCATTAATGTCACACCTAATCAAGTGGCTAATCCTAATCTGAAATGGGAATCTTCATATCAGACAAATTTTGGATTGGACTTTGGGTTTTTGGCTAATAGAATTAATCTTTCATTAGATTATTATAATATTGATACAAAGGATTTAATTATTCAGGATTCGAGCCAGCCACAGTATTTAGGATTTTTAAATGCTGCAAGCTTACGTAATGTAGGTGAGGTGAATAACACAGGATTCGAAATCACACTGAACTCAAGAAACATCGTCAAGGGAGATTTCAGATGGAGTACAGATTTTAATTGGTCCACTAATAAAAATAAATTTGTCACTCTGTTAAATGGTAATGATATATTCCAAGATGCTTCTCCTGGCTATTTTAATGTACCACGGACACATGTCCTAAGAGAAGGAGAATCAGTCGGTGTGTTCTGGGGTTTTGATTATCAAGGCGTTTATCAAGGCGGAGATTTACCAGCAGGCACAGCCTTATTAGAGGGAGCTGAAGCGGGTGACCAATTATTCTCAGATATAGATGGGAATGGAGAAATCACAACAAGTGACCAAACCATCATCGGTGATCCTAACCCAGATTTCACCATGGGAATATCGAATAACTTCAGCTATAAAGGCTTTGATTTAAATGTCTTTTTCCAAGGTTCTTTTGGAGGAGACATCTTGAACCTAACGAATACTCAATTGTTTAACGGAGACTCTAACGGTCCAAGAGACTTATTAAATTCGTGGACACCGTCTAATACAGATACAGATGTGCCTCGCGCTAAACTGAGAGCAAAACAGATTACCTCTCGCTTTGTAGAAGATGGTACATATCTTAGGATGAGAAATATAGCATTAGGTTATAACCTACCATCAGAGATAACTGATAATCTAAATATTGGTGGTGCGAGATTAACCATTAGTGCACAGAATTTATTGACATTTACAGATTACTCTGGCTTGGATCCAGAAGTGAGCTATTTTGGAGGAGGAGGAGAAAGCGCTTCAGAAAGTAATACGACGAATGGATTTGATTTTGGGAATTATCCTACAGTTAAATCAATGAACTTCAGCCTTAATTTAAAATTTTAAAACCCTATTATCATGATAAAATATAAATTACTATTTCTATTAGTAGCTGGATTTTCGATCATCGCCTGCTCAGACTTAGAAGAAAAACCAGTTGGCGTGCTGGCCCCTGATGGATTTTTTACGACTCCAGGTGATATACAGACAGCAGCTAATGCAGCATTTGGTCATATGGTTCACGAGGATTTTTGGGGAAGAAAAATGTCTTTACCATTGATGCTGCGCAGTGACATGGTAGCCATAGGTGATCCGACGACAGCCACGAGAAGAATAGAACATGACGAATTTAATGTGCCCGCTGACAATGGTATGATAGAAGGCTACTGGCTAAGAGTTTATCAGGTCATAGCAGCTGCTAATCAAGCTATAGCAGGAGCAGCCGATGTAGAAGCCTCAGATGCCGTTAAAAACCCTATTGTTGCTCAGGCTTATTTTGCAAGAGCCTTTGCCTATTTTCATTTAGTAAGACAGTTTGGAGATATACCATACGTCGGTGATGTCGTCACAGATCTAGCTGAAGCAAGCACGATCAGTAAGACCTCGGCTGCGGATGTATATGCCAATATCATCTCAGATTTAGAATTCGCTAAGACATGGCTGCCTAATACGCAAGCAGCAAGATCTATCCCTGCTAAATCAGCAGCGCACTCCTACTTAGCGCTGGTACACTTAACGATGGGTAATTACCAAGAAGCATATAACGAAGCTAAAGGAGTGATCGATAATGAGGGCGCTTATGACTTGGGCTTAGAAGCGGATTATCAAGACTTATATGACGCTGGTAAAATAGATGGATCTAAGGAGCCTATATTTGTACTGGATCATATCGGTGCTACTGATGGAGATGATGGTCGTGACTATCAAGCAGCATTAACAGGTCTCAGAAATGATGAGCAATATGGATTTGGCGGTGGATGGTCTGTAGCTGTTCCTTCTCTTGAAGTCTATAATCGCTGGGATGGACGTGATTATAGAAAGTCTGTGAGTCTGGACACAACAGGTGTCTTTAATGGTGTAACCAAAGACTTTACTGTATTCAAAGAAAGCGGAGGTAGTGGAAGAGGTGTGAACCGACCTCACATCGCCAAGTATACTCGTCGTTTCGGTCCTACGGCGACTGGTAATGGCAGAGGGTCTAATTATAATTATATGATGATGCGTTATGGAGAAGTCTTATTAATCGCAGCTGAAGCTCTTAATGAAGTGAGTGCAGGAAGCTCAGAAGCTGAAGGCTATGTGAATCGAGTGCGAGAGAGAGCCAGAAATGGATCTTCATTTCCAGCGGATGTCGCAGGTATGTCACAGGATGATTTCAGAACGATGGTCTTAGAAGAGCGTAAGTGGGAGCTGGCGTTTGAGTTTAAGAGATGGTATGACATTGCAAGAAGAAAATTGGGATCTGAAGTATTTAGTGCTTCAGGATTAGAAGGGGCTAAGCCTAACTTTGATCCAGCACAGGATTACTTATATCCACTACCTGCAGATGAGTTAGCTAGAAATCCTAATTTAGCACCTCAGAATCCAGGATACTAAAAAAATAGTTTTTCATGCATGGACTTGATCAGTTTTAGTTGGTCAAGTCCTTTTTTTTATACCCTATTTTATATCAGAAATAAATGAAAAATCTAAGCAATTTCATCTTAATCATTGCCTCTGTATTCTTTATCTATGCATGTGGTACATCTAATGAGAATACTAAGTCAGAATCCACTATTACTAAAGATCTGCTTTCTGCTCGCTATGATAAACTTTTATCTTATTCGGTCGATTCTGTATCATTCCCCAGAAGCTATACCCGAGCTGAAAACTCTGTCAGAGGCGTTTTGCCGTCGGACTGGACGAGCGGGTTTTTTCCTGGTAATCTATGGTTACTGCATAAGCTCACTGGCGATGATGAATATAAGCGCAAGGCGATAGAATGGACCGCCTATATGGAAAATGAAAAATACAATGATCGGACCCATGATATGGGATTCAAAATCTATTGTAGTTATGGAAATGGTTATAAAGAAACTAATAGAGAGGACTATAAGGACATCATCATTAAAAGTGCTAAAACATTATGCACGAGATTTAACAAAAATGTAGGCTCTATCCGCAGCTGGGATTTTAATAGCGACGTATGGGAATTTCCTGTAATCATAGATAATATGATGAATCTTGAATTACTCTTCGAAGCCACAAGATTATCTGGTGATAGTACTTTTCATCATATAGCAGTCACTCATGCTAATAAGACTCTTAAAAATCACTATCGGGAAGATGGCAGTAGTTACCATGTGCTCGTCTATGATACCATTAATGGTAATGTCTTGGATAAAGTAACGCACCAAGGGATCAGCGATGAGTCAATCTGGGCAAGAGGTCAGGCATGGGGGGTGTACGGCTATACGATGTCATATCGCTATACTAAGGATCCTACATATCTTGCTAGAGCAGAATCTAGTGCTGCCTTTTATTTAAATCATCCTACACTTAGAGAAGATGGTATCCCGTATTGGGATTTTAAAGACCCTGCTATTCCTGATGCACCAAGAGATGTTTCAGCTGCTACAGTTATGGCTTCTGCACTATTAGAATTATCGTCATTCACCAATAATGATGAATACGCCGCTTACTCGAATAAAGTCATCCAGTCTTTAACAAGTAAGGAGTATGTACTACATGCTGACCTCTCAGCTCCTTTTATATTAGATCACAGCACCGGAAATTGGCCAAAGAAAGATGAAATGGATGAGCCAATCGTCTATGCAGATTACTATTTCTTAGAAAGCTTATTAAGGTCAAAATGATTTTTACAGTTTTAATTATTCGGACTTAGTATATCATTAGATACCTGTGCTGTCTTTTCTATTGAATATCTATTAGCTTTAGTGGGGGCCCCACATCAACAAAATATCTTATCAACACAATTAATAAATCACCCGACTTTCTTCCACTGTCCGATGGTCAAGTCTATGACGCTACCATTTTCTGACTTCATTTCTATTTCTGCTTTTAGTTTAGTCTTGAATGCACTAATGAGATTCATGCCCATAGAATGAGAATTCGCCATGTCAAAGTCTTGTTTAAATCCAATTCCATTATCTCTGACCTGTAGGTGAAGCCTATCTTTATCTTCATACAGTGCTATCTTGATAACACCATCTCTGTGATTTGGAAATGCGTATTTGAGGGCATTAGAAATCAATTCATTTACAATCAATCCTAAAGGAATCAATGTATCTACATCTAATCGTATATCTTGGATATCCAGTTCAAGTTTGATCTTATCTGGATTGATATTATACGAACTGAATAAATTTTGAGTCAGCTCTGTAAAATAGTCCTTGGCCTCTACTGTCGTCAAGTCATTTTCTTGATATAAATTACGATGGATGAGCGCCATACTCTTGACTCTGTTCCTGCCTTCTTGTAAAGCTTCTTTCGCATTTGGATCTGTTAACGAGTTTGACTGAAGACTCAATAGACTGGAAACCACCTGCAGATTATTTTTGACCCGATGATGAATCTCCTTCAATAATACTTCTTTATCATTAAGTGCATGACTGACTATAGCGTTCTGCTTTCTGATTTTTCTAAATGCGGCAAATAGAAATCCAGATAAAATCGCAAAAAGCCCTAACCCAAATCCCAATCCTGTAATCTGCCTTGTAGTGGCAGCAAGTCTTGTCTCTGTTAATTCATTTTTCGTATTCAATAATATAATTTCTTGTTCTTTTTTATCAGCTTCATACTTAGCATCTAATGCAGCGACTTCCTGGGCTACAGTAGTACTGAGTAAGCTATCCTTATAAGACAAATGCTGCCTGTAATAGAGATTCGCTTTACGATGATTCCCAGCTACCTCATTTATTTCAGCAGCTGCGATCGTGGCATCACTCAGTACGGTAAAGTCCTTTAATCCTTCCATTAATTTAAATAACTCTTCGAATTGGCCTACTGCCAAACTGATATTTCCTAGTTTATGATTACTACTTGCGATATTAGAAAGTGCTTGAGATGCATATATTTTATCACCTGTCTTGACATGGTAGTCATATGATCTTTGAGCTGTTAGCTTTGCTTTTTTATACTCTTTAAGCTTTATATAATTCACTGACAAATTATTGTTGATGGCTGCGACGAGTGAACCATTATCAGGAAGAGTCTCTACTATATCTAATGCTTTCTGATAAGTATCGGCTGATGTCTGATATTGACTTGTTTCATTATAGACAATACCCATATTGATTAGATTATTCGCCATACCCCTGGGGCTATTTAATGCCTCATTTAAATCATAAGCTTCTTGATAGGTTTCTATAGCCTTATCAGTCATTTTAGATTCATAGTAAGCTATGCCAAGGCCATTGACAGCAGCAGCTATCCTTGGCTGAATACCTGTCTTCTGGTAGGCTTCTCTGGACTTTGAAAATCCTTCCAGAGCCAACACCCAGTCAGAAGTCAGCCAAGCTTTCTTACCTATATTATACCATGTCGCACCTAATCCTTCTTGATGATCTAACTCTTCGAAAAGGGAAATGGCTTCTCTTAATTTTTGTTCGCCTTCATCAGTCCTACGGTCAGATAGTAGAATATCTCCTTTAAAATTAAGTACCCATGCCAACCAATCTTTATGATCATCATACACTGATAATTGCTTCAGGCTATCTACATAAAGACTTGCAGTTTGAGGGTCTCTTGGTGCTATCTTCTTGAGTAAATCTATGATAGCATCGCCTCGTACTTCTTCATTAAGGATAGAAGGGATCACTTCTTTCAGACTATCTATAGTCGGTTGCTGAGAAATGCAAATAGATGGCAGCCATACAAGCATACAGCATAAGAATCTACTCACATCATACTTTAATATGCAGGCTACTGCCCGTAATAGAGAAGAATGTTCCATGAATGTTTAGAGGTTGTGTCAAGGAAAATTACAAAATAAGTAGCAAAGCTATAGGAATGTCAACTGAGTACTTATACTATGCAGCCTTTCTCTCTAAGATAATTTTACAAGGATATGAAGATGTCACCTCTACTCGATGATTGATGTGAAGAGGGATGGAGAGTACATCACCTTTCTTAAGTGAGTTAACTTTATCACCTATGATGATATCGCAAGATCCTTCTACCACTAAGAAGGTCTCTAACTCGTCAGTATGCACTTCATCAGGCGCTCCATCCTTAAGCCAGACTATGAGGGTCGACTTATGCTCAGAGGCACTGATGATATGACCATACATAGATTCATAAGCATCAGGTTCTTGCATATCATCTCTATGTAGCCATGAGGCATAATCAGATATTTTAGAATCCTTGTGTATTGCTGGTGCGTCGTAGATAATTTCGCCCCCTTTAATCCTTTCAGTATAATTGAGCTGTGCAATCATCATTGGCTTTGTCGTAGGGTCTGGTGCTACTGCGTTAATTTGCGCATATTTCTCCAGACTGATCTCTATCTCATTAATATCATCTAATAGTTCAGGATATTCATGAATCGCCAGATCGAGCTGAAACATCTCCATTTCAGTCAAACTTCCAATGACATAGAATTCTAATATGCCTGACTCTCTGATTTCTTCTATTGACATAATAACTTAACCATTGTAAATAGAACGAATTCCCAACTTTAATTTATTCTCTACTATTGATATTAAAGATCTTGGCATGATCCTAATGTATGACATAAATGGTGCCATTCAAAAGCAAATGTCACAAATATTATCGTACTCACATCCCACAGATTCTGATGAATTGAGAATATTTCTAAATGGGAAGGCGTAATCAGATTTTGTAGACTACTCTGGATTGTATGACAAGACGCACATTATTAAAAGCTATATTCGGCTTAGGCTCCACTGAACCATCTAGTGAAATGATACCACAAATTCTCATTTATAATTAGATGACTAATAGTTAGCCCTACAGGCTCGTAGTGTTGTTATAGCCATATTCGATGTAGATAGACATCTAATAAAATTGCCTGTAAGGTAGTCACTGCATAGCTTGGACCATCGGCCCAAGAGATGAGACGTATCATATCGATCCTGCCAGTTTAAGAGGCTTAGGTCCAGATCAGGTAATGGTCTTGATTAATGGAAAAGAAGACATAATACATCTCTGCTAAATATTAATGGAACAGGTGCAGGATCAGTCGGAACAGATATGAACTCTATCCCAGCTGCTGCGATCAGAAGAATCGAAGTATTGAGAGACGGTGCAGCTGCACAATATGGCTTTGATGCCTTAGCAGTTGTGATTAACGTAGTACTAAAAGAAAAAATGGAAGGCTTAGAAATAGCTATTAGCACAGGTACTAATTCAAGTAGTCTATGTAATCATCAATAAGGTTGTACCGATGAAGAAAAGGTACAGATAGATGCACTATTTATAAAACTAAAAATATTGAAGCTCATATTGGATTTACGAGATTCGGCAAGTAAAATACATACATCCTGAAGATGAATTAATGTCTAACTGGGTACGAAACTCTTACAGCGATCAATTTGAAACCAGAGACCAAGTATTTTCTGCGAAATGGCTAACCAATATCAACATAAAATATTCAATTTTCAATAATTTAAATCTCACCTTAGGTGCACAAAATATATTCAACGTTTTTCCAGATAAACATACTCATTCATCTAATATAAATAATGGAATATTTATATATAGTAGAAGGGTATCTCAGTTTGGTTTGCAAGGTCATTCTGGTTTGTAAAAGTTGGCGTGAGATTATAAGTACAAACTCAGTATGGTATAATTATTTTAAAGCATATATAGAAATTAGAATAGCACTAATTACTTTAGTATATTTCTACTACGACAATAACAGAATCATGTAACCGATTTTAAAGTAAGGATGAAGATGAAAAAATTGAAAGATATAGTGAAATTATGGAAATATTTGCTTGGTATTGTATTCATTGGTTTCGGAATATCAGAAACGATAAAACACGGTAATTTCTGGATGCTATTGTTTATAGTATTGGGAATTTTTCTCATATTTCTTGATAAGGATAAAGTAAAGGAAGTAAACAACGGTAAGGTAGTGGTTTTGTCAGGTGCTGTAGTCATCTTAATTAGTGTAGCTGAAAGTATGTTTTCTGTTTTATTCTAATTTTGAGGAAGACAAAAATTAAATTGAGAAGAAATAATGTAAAAAAGCCAAACGTAATTTATTTACCGATGCTATTTTATACCGAAAGCTATCGGTAGGAAAATAGATCAAGTATAATTCCCGAAAGTAATACGGTTGCTGGTTTAAAAAGTCTAAACCAATTTCTCTTCGGTAAACTATGCATTAATCATTGCAAAATGAGCGCTTCGCCCCGAAGCATAATTAAAGAATCTGGATTATAAATACTATTTATTAATTTTCTTTAGCAAGCTACCATATTATGGTACGCATCCATCAAGCTTTACTTCAAAATCCAAAAAACACTCAAATCCAGCATTTAACTGTACGAAGTTAGCAGCATCATAAACGACCCCTGAAGATGAGACAATGGCACTCCCACTTGTCTGAATATTATCACTGACTGTGTAAGACATAGACGGAAGATTAGGACCCGTATTGCTTACTATAATTTGAGTATCACATGGAGCAGGGGGCGTCGTACTATGTAGACAGAATGACTGATCTGTACCATTCTCTACACCATTATAAGTAAGCTGTAGATAGTAGGTCTGATTAATGGAAGGGACTGTAAATGTAAATGCTCCAGGGGCTCCAGAAAAATTAAAAATAGGGTCACAAGAAAGCTCCGCACCACCGTTAGATGGACATGATGAAAATAGAGTATAATATGCCAGTATGCCTGGGTTAGATAAATACTCAAATGTAATCGTCGTATTATTTGCATAAAAAGAATACCACAAGTCTACAAATGTAAAATTATGGCATGATGTTGCTACTCCCGAAGCAGTTGTATTATTAGTATCAAAATCTACATAGCTACAAGTATTAAAATCAATCGAAATAGGAGTGGCTGTAGGACAGTCGTTATTAGGTGGGCCTAAACAGTCATAACTTAACGTAACTGATGCTTGGTCCACGATGGGTACTGCGCAAGTCGTATCTGAGGAGATGATCAAGAAATTAATATTCCAGCTACCAGCGTTCCCAATATCATTTACATCTATATCAAAACTGATTTCTCCATTCACGACATCCCAATAAGGCGCTGTCATTGAAGGTGCATTATTATAGCTGATACCCATTGGTGGTGGAACAGGTACCCAAACCTGGCCATCAAAAGGACAATCAAACGTGAATTTGACGGTCTTAGACTCGCAACTAAAACTAGTAATATCAGCTGTGACTGAAAGTGCGTAGGCATGAATAATAGAAGTAACTAAAAATATAAGCGTGGCAATAATTCTATACATTATCTTCATTTCTGATTTGAAATATAGCCGATTAAACGGTCTTATAACTATAAGAGAAAAGAATAAATATGTTAAATATGAACGTTTAACTGTAGATGCAAGTAGTCTGCATTTTTGTTAAGTAAGTAGATTTACTTTAAATATTTAGAAAAATCCATTCTATACTCTCGCTTTCTTTTGACTTCATACTGATAAACCAATCTGCCAAGCTCCGCTAAAAATGGAATTCCTATCTCATCATATTCATACTTTCCGTCATTGAAGATTTGATTATCATTGACATAGATCGTCGCTGTCAGAAAAAACTCTACTCCCGTGTCAGTATCGAATATATAGGCGCAGTCTGTTAGTGTGCCATAAGCGAATCCAACTTTATTAAAGATGTGGATGTGATCAGGGATGTCTTCCTTTGTATCACCATACATGAAGAACTTGACATAGCCATCATAGAAGTCAGGGTTATCCTTGAGGAAGTCATAGTCAATTGGGTACTTAGACATCGCTTGATATAGAAACTGATAATCTTCATCTCGTAGCTTAAAGCGCTGCTCTTCAGAAAAATTCTCTGGAAGAATCACCCGTTGTAGACTGGCTTCAAGATCCTTAACATTAATGAAATTTTTCTCTGACATATCAAATGGCTTCATAATAATACTGTCTAGATCATCATCATAATAACCTTTTCCTTTAGAGGTATTCGTGAGGTATGGAAATATCAAATCATCTGCAGAATTATATTCTTCTTCTTGTCTGACTAAAATATGACCTTTTTGATCAACGAATTTTACTGGATTGGTATACCTATTATCCTCTGTACTAAATCCTGAAATGCCGACTCTTGTTCTGATTCTGGAATTATCAAATACGCCTAAGTCTTGCAAAGATTTGTTTAAGTAAGCCTGCCCACAGAACTCATATAGTCTGTTATAAGCATCATTATCACTGACGACGAATACCTTATTAATATAATGTGCAAGGCTGGGTAGTCCTGAAGCATGTGTGGTATCTATACGCACATAACTCTGGGGTGGACGTATGCTATCATGAAGCATTATACTATCTCTATCTAGAGCATACTCTTCGTCGATTAGCTTATTCATTTTGTGTAGTGCCATGAAAGCTGCAGGCATCTTAACTGTACTTGCTGGGTAAAAATACCTTTGCGTATCTATTAACAGCTCTTGGCTCGAAAGCTTAGCTTTTCCATACTCATCTCGATCTATCTGAGTATAGTTTATCTGTACTTGGTACTTTACCAAGTCTGCCATTACCAGATTAAAAGCTTCATTATCTGACTGAAGGAGTGCATCCCATGAGAATACTTCATGAGTATCAGATGAACATGATGCCAAAAAAAGTGAACAGACTACGATGATACGCTTCATATCCATAAAGATAGATTATGTCTTAGCACTTCAGAATACAAGACTTGAGAAAAAATTAAAACCACTGATAGTTATTCGAGTCAAGGAGGGGAAAGGCCTTATCACAGATTGAAAATGAGCATGGAATTGTTTCTACACTTTTATTATACCTTGATATAGCATATAGTCTACCATTTTTCATCAGCATTTTAAAGCCATTAGTCTATTGAGTAGATATCATTGAACTTAATTTTATTATTATTGACTTCCTTTAATTTAATTTAAGCATTTGAAACAAGGCTTCATTATATTAATTTTGTTATTGTATTCCTGTAAAGAATATGCGCCTGTCAGGATAGGAGAAGCGGGAATAGAATTCACACTTAAAGCTCTGATGCAGGAGGCAATGGACAATAGCCATAATAATATAGATGGTGTCGCAATAAGTATCTCTAGTACTGCGAAAAATATTGAGTGGGCAGGCACCTTAGGTTATGATAGTAAAGAGAAGAATAAAGAACTAGACATCGAGCAGCCATTTAGAATCGCGAGTCTCACAAAGACTTTCGTCGCTGCGTCTATCTTAAGGCTTCATGAAATGGATAGCTTATCTATCGAAGAGCCATTATCAAAATATATTTCCTTAAAACACCAAGCCATTCTTTCAGCTGATGGATATGACTTAAGTAAAATAAAAATATTCCACTGCCTCAATCATACCAGTGGACTCTACGACTATGCCATGGGGGGCAGCCCCTACAAAGAAGTCGTCAGACAAGACCCTAAAAAAAAATGGACACGAACAGATCAATTAAAATTCGCTACTGAGCATGGTGAGCCATTAGGGTATCCTGGAGAAAAATATGCCTACTGTGATACGGGATACATACTATTAGGGGAAATCGTAGAACACTTCTTTGATGGCGATTTAGCAAAAGGTCTAAGGACTTTAATCAATTACGAAAAGCTTAGCATGAATCGCACTTGGCTCGAAAGCCTGGAAGACCCACCACCTAATCTAAAACCTCAAGTCGGTCGCTATCTCGGCAAAATAGACGCACTCCAGTTTGATCCCAGCACAGATCTATATGGAGGAGGAGGTATCGTCTCTACCGTGGATGACCTAAGAAAATTTATGAAAGCCATATTCAACCATGGTATCTATGAAAAGACAAGTACATTAGACATGATGCTGCAGAAACACCATTATGATCCAACTTACGACATCTACAAAGATCGACGCTACAAAGACTATCGACAGGGTCTATGGAAAATAACAATCATGGGCAAAGACGTCTATATGCATTCTGGTCTCTGGGGCACACACATGCTATACCAGCCAGAATCTGATACTGCAGTAGCAATCAATTTTACGAAAGGAGGAAGTGACAGATTGATCAAGAAAATATTTATGACTATTAATGATTCGGAAAAACAATAATTATGTCTGTCATTCATCTGAATCAAATTAACTTCTCATACACCAAAAATGTAACGATACTTGATAATATAAACCTGAATGTGCCAGAAGGAAGCATCTATGGATTCTTAGGTGCTAACGGAGCTGGTAAGAGTACCACCCTCAGATTAATCTTAGGATTAATTAAAGCACAGTCTGGCACCATAAGCATGTTTGGCGAAGAAATTAGAAATACATATCCAAATCATTTATCTAAAGTCGGATCACTGATAGAGTCTGCATCACTCTATGATCATCTCTCTGCCACTGATAATCTAAAAATTGCAGCTAAATACTATAATACACCGACTTCCAGTATTAATGAGGTCCTGAAAAAAGTCAAATTAGAACACACAGCAAAAAAGAAAACGAAAGATTTCTCTACTGGGATGAAGCAGAGACTGGGTCTTGCTATCGCACTCCTACATAATCCAGAAATCCTGATACTCGATGAGCCCACTAACGGACTAGATCCTAATGGCATCATAGAGCTCAGGCAAATATTAAAAACGCTGAATGAAGAAGGCAAGACAATTCTGCTGTCAAGTCATATTCTATCCGAGGTAGAAAAAATAGTAAGTAGACTCGGTATCATTAAGAATGGCTCCATCGTATTCGAAGGAAGCATAGCAGAATTACAAGAGCTAAGAGGTAAAAATATAGAAGTACATTTCATTGTCTCTGACAGTACGGCTGCATCTAAGCTACTGGGTATTTACGATTATAAAATCATCGACGATCATCGATTCACAGTTATAGTAAATGATAAGAATACAATCTCTAAAATCATTAATCAATTAGTGAATCATCAGGTTGAAATATTCGAAGTAACACCACAAAGTAATGACTTAGAGAATATGTTTCTCTCTATGACGAATGCGTAAAATGAAAAAATTTATTAATTCCATATCAGCAGAAATACTCAAGCTTAGGTATCCACCTATCTTATGGCTATGTGTATTAATTCCTGTGATTGTAGCATCTATCATATTCACAGCATCATATTTAGATGCTAATTCTATGATGCAGCTTGGTAAAAATCCATGGTCCAGATATCAGTCTGGAGGTATGGGTATTTTTGGTGTTTTTCTCATCACTCCATTTCTTGTCATGCTGATCAGCACAGCTATATTTATAGAGAATCATTCTCATGGGTGGAAGGGAGTCTATAGCACACCTCATACCAGATCAAGTATCTTCTATGCTAAGCTCTGTGTGATTATAGGTATATGTATAACTACCATTATAATCTCTATCATCCTTAATTTAATTGGTGCATATGTGTTAGATTATTTACTGCCTGAGATAGAGTTCAGACACTATGATATGCGCCTATTTACTTTTTTGCCCTCCTATATTCATGTACTCATATCTACTTTGGGCATCATTGGGATCCAGTATTTTCTGAGTTATCGATTTAAAGGATTTTTAATTCCGATGAGCTTTGGCATTATAGCATATATCGTGGGCTTCATCATCGGCACCACTAATAAACCATTGGCTCTTTATTCTCCATATAGCTATCCAAGTATAGTCAGAGATTATCAGATGTTTACCATAGATAAGATCGGGATTATTCAGTATGGATGGCTTAACTCAGTAGAATGGCGCAGCATTTTTATTTTTATCCTCTTTATCATTTTAGCGAATGTCTTAGAGGTCAGAAAAAATATAAGTTAGTCCAAATATCTACATCCAATCTCTCGGATCAGATTCTATTCTATATAATAAATAATCTTTTAATTGGTGAGCTAATGCTAATTCAACATAAGGAATTTTTAATTTCCCCGAAGCAGTCATAACTGTTACATTAGCTAATTCTCTTCTGACTTGGTATGGAGACTGATCGAGGACGACACTCTGGATTTTATACAGTGGCATGATAGAATTCCAATTGCCAAAAATACCTCTTGTCGTATGAAGCACTGCATGATTCACAGCATATGATATCTTCTGGTATGACACCCATGAGGTAAGAATAAAATAAGGCAAGAGTAATAGCGAAGGCCAAAATATCCAGCTTTGTATAAAAAATAAAAACGCTGAAAGTAAAATAGAAAATAGAACTCTATACAAAATCCTTCTATAAAAATAATGAATGCTGACAGAATGATTTTCAATATTTTCTAAAGCTTTGTCACCCAGCCAATTTAATTTTAACTGATCTATTTGGCCAAGCTGACATCCTGGAATAAGAATAGACTGCTTTGCATTGACAGCAGTACTGGAAGCTTGCTTTAAGCGCACATCAAAATATTTAAATATTCGCTTCAATGGATTATCCGCCCATTCTATAATTTGTATCTTTTGATCTACGGCACTTGTTTCTTTTCTGGTAAATAATCCTCTAATAATCCTATACTTATCTCCCCTCCTCCAGACTTGTAAATCAAAATGAGCAAATATAGTCCTGATCAGCGATACTGAAAATGAAACAAGTGTAAAAAATAAAACGATGATAAGCGTCGCCACTAAACCCATGGTAATCGCATTTTCAAAATACGCCTCATATTGTGATTCAAAATCAAACCCCACTTCATTTAATTGTGACATGATCCATCCTCCCGCAAAGAATATAAAAAAACCGGAACGAATGTGATTTTGACTAATGCCTACTTTAATTAAGTCAGAGATGGACAGCTTAAGGATTTGCTCTTCTGGTTCTTCAATGACATGTTGGACTTCTTCCCTATCTATTAAGGTCTCACTTTTATCCTCTGCCACTTCTGCTTTTCGAGTTAAGATAATATCTCTCAGCCGATTCGCCTTTTCTACAGAGAGTGCATCCAGTGCAAATTCACTTCCTGCACTTCCTGCAGTATCTATTTCTACTTTAATCACTTGCAGTACCTGATGAATGACATTCTGCTGAAAGTTTACACTCTGGATTCTATCAAAAGGTATATTAAGCTTAGTCTTAGAGAGGACTCCCTTTTCAATAATTAATTCGTCATTCTGAATATAGAAGTAATACTTAAAATAAGAGATAACCGACCAAATCGCAGAAAAGACTGTCAAGACGATCGTTCCTATAAGCAGATGTCCTTTTCTACCAGATGCATTTCCACCGATTAAGAATACGATCGCAATAGGCCATATCTGCCTTATGATGATACCGATCCTTTTCTGTATGATCATGATGATTGCAAAAATGGACTGCCGAGTCGGCTCGCTGAATTCTTCCATCATTCCTCTTCTTCAGACTTTATTTTAGTGAGGACGAATTGTTTAAGCTCATTAGCCCTTTCCGGATTTAATCCAGGAATATCAATATCACTTGAGTTACCTCCTGCTGTGTATATATGGAGCGACGCTAAACCAAATAGTCGCTGTATCGGTCCTTCTTTGACTTCACAGTGCTGTATCCGGCTGAATGGAATCGTAGCTATAGACCTCCAGAATAATCCATGCTTATACACGATGTCCTTCTGTCGTAGTGCATAGCCTTCTTTGAAAAATGAAAAATAGGAGTACCCCATCGTTCCTATTAATAAGAAGATCAATACTGGCCACAGCAGATATTCTATCACTTGTGGAATGGCAAATTCTACGAATCCCTTGCCAAAAAATAAGATTAAAATGACCGCTACCCAAAATATGAAGGAGAACAGTATCCCATATGTCAGGTAAGATTTTTCCATTCTACTGTAGTGTAGCTCTACCTGAGAGGGTATATCATCTAAGTCTATCTGAGTATTTTGAAATGGTGCTTGCATTATGCGACTAAAAATAGTCAACTAATATAGAAAGCCCTGAGAATCTTATCAGTATAATCAGAAACTGACCTAATCTATGATCAATAGCACCGAGATAGATATTGATTAGACTACATCGTTAAAGAGCCGCAGATCCATACTATTCAGACTTTTCCTTTCCAATAAGCCTTGGAATCTACTAATATTATTTCCCTATAAGGCTATCTCTTTGGCGTTTTATTGCTTTTTTTTCAAAAAAAATTGATGATAGACTAGGGTAGCTCTTATTTATGACGACTAAGATGTGTGAGCAAAAATATAACTAGGATGAAAATTGATCTGACAAAAATCATCTACTACTATTAAGAAGAATCACAACCGATGGTACTTAGGTAAAAGTATAATCGAAAACTGATTCTGTCTCATATGGTGATTCATTCTAATGTTTAATTTATTGTTTGGTCAATTGACTAAATATTAGCTTTAAAAAAGAATAGCTATAGGATAAAATGGAGATTATATAAATTCAATATAATATTAGCCTATGAAGAATATATGTTTTTTTAAAAAGTTATTAAAAGCATAAGGTTCATCACTAAAATATAATATATCGTTAAAAAGTCTACACTTAATAACCATATTTCGTTACAACTAAAACAATTTGAAGATTATGAAAAAACTATTTTCCATCTGCTTTTCGCTAAGCATTATCCTTCTTCTTACTTCTTGTAATAATGACATTAGTGAAATAGAAGCAACTTATACTAAAGCAAGTCCAATCTATGCAGACTTAGATGCTATCAGAATGCAGCCTTTGAATGAATCCATTAGAGAAGTTAATAATCCAGGCAAAGTATATGTATCTGAAGACATATTACTCATAGGGGAAGAGAAAGAAGGAATCCATATTTTTGATAATTCTAATCCTTCTAATCCGACTCCAGTCAGCTTTATCTCAATACCAGGAAATAATGAATTCTATGTTCATAAAAATCACATATACGCAGAGAGCTATTATGATATGCTCAAAATAGATATCTCAAATATGAATTCTCCACAGCTAATCAATCGAATTGAAGAAGCTTTTTCTAAAGAATTTATCAATGAACAAGGAGAAACTCTTATTGGCTTTACGTACGAGCAGATAACAGAGACCATAGAAGAGGATACTGACTTATGGCAGATTCAAAACGATAATGCAATCGCCTACTATAATTACGCTAATAAATTGATCCCTGCTTCTGCGGTTCCTAGCTCTTTTGCAGGTAGCAGCGATTCTAAAATCGGATCAGTGAATCGGATCGCTTACAGTAACGGCTATCTATACACCATAAGTAATGAGCAATTGACTGTGTTCGAAGACGGTGCAGAACTTTCATTAGTAAAAAGTGACTATGCTGGATGGCAAATGGAAACCATATATCCTTATAATAAAAAGCTATTCGTCGGCACTAGAGCTTCTATGGAAGTATTCAGTACTGAAAACCCTACAGACCCTTTGCATGAGACTTCATTCTCCCATGCTAATGCATGTGACCCAGTGTTACCAGATGAAGATGTGGCCTATGTCACATTAAGAACAAATGGTGATGACTGTCAAGGTGCTGCTTCTGATGCACTACTAGTTATCAATACTTCTAATATTTTTAATCCAGAACTCATGGAAGAAATAGGAATGGAAAGCCCATATGGTCTTGCACTGATTGGAGATAAGCTATATGTCGGAGAGGGAGAGAATGGCTTAAAGATATTTGATGCAAGTGATAAGTATAACTTAGAACTAATATCTCACGACAAAGATGTAGAAGCATATGACATCATAGCACATCCGACTAATGTAAGTCTAATCTTAGTCGCAAGTCCAGAAGGATTCGGACAATATGAAATAAGTACTGATCAACAAAACTTAGACCTGATCAGCTGGATCGCCAGTAATAACTAATACTTTAAAAGTACTACCTGTCAGTAGCCATGTCTTCCATGGCTACTGTTTTTTTTAATTGAAATCTCAACCCCCTCCATGAGAAATCTACTTGCTATTTTTCTATTCTTTATTCTAAATACCCTATCCCTAACTGGACAGTCAGATGATGACATATCAATCATCAGATATAATGACGGATCTGTATTCATAGGAGAAATCATTGATCAAGATTTATTAAAATTAAAAATGGTATTAACCACTGCTGATACCATCACATTAGATAAATCCAAAATCAAAAAAATTAGACTTGCTCAAAAACATATGATCTTAGATCGAACCATAAGCCATCGTGCTTCTGGTTTATTTTATAATTTAGATTTCAGCACTAACCTTGGCATAGGTGGCCAAGCGACATTTTTATCTTTTACATTAGGCAAGCACTTGAATCCTAAACTCAGTATAGGAGCTGGGATTGCTATTTCTCATAATCGTACCACGAATAGGCTTCCTTGGATAGATAATAATATGGTCCATCTATTCGGACATGCCAGATATAATTTTAGTGAGAAAAAAGTAAGACCATTTGTAGAAGCAAATCTCGGATGGGGCGTACCGATGTTTAACGATCGATGGAATACATATCGTGGTGGCCTATATGCTAATCCAGCTATAGGTATAGAAATAGCCACCAGGCGTCGAATAAGCTGGACATTTAAGATAAATCAAAACATTCAATACATCGAAGGTGAACAAGAATTTTCGGCTGAGTTTTTTGGCAATAATGGTAATTCCATTATCAAATATAAGACATGGCTGAATCGAACATCTTTTTCGATAGGTATTAATTTTTAGAAATGTTAGAGCTTAGTCACATAAAATCCAATCCGACCATTAAAAATAGATATTAATAATCCATATCATTTAATCAAACTAATATCGAGATATGAATTTTCCCTTATGAGTTCGCGCGTGATTATATCAGTCCTTATGATATGCTATAGTTGTCACCTATCAGCACAGCATAAGAAGCATATTTCTACAGTCGTACACTTAGATGGAACGAAAGTCAAAGGCGAAATCATAGGCCAAGACAAACTATCTGTCATCTTACTTGTCTCATCATCTGATACAGTCTATGTATCTAAAGGAAATATCAGAAAAATTAAAAATTCTAAGAACCACATCAATCTCTTTAAGCAACACCTTAATAAAGGCATGTACTATAATTTGGACTTATTCTCCAATGCAACGAATAATGACGCCACTGTATCAATCGCCTTTACAATGGGTCAGCGTATCAATGAAAAATTCTCTGTCGGTGCAGGAATCGCCCAAACTCATAATGTCATCGGAAACCGCTCATTTACCACAGATCATGGTATGAGACAAGTTTATGCACATTCGAGATATAATATCAGTAATAAATCTAATCGCCTGTTTGTAGAATCAAATCTTGGATGGGGTATCGCATCTCCCACCGATGAAGTCAGTACGCATAAGGGAGGTATATATATTCAGCCTTCTTTCGGAATAGAGATTGCAACAAAAAAGAGACTCAGCTGGACTGTCAAAATCAGCCACTATGTACAGCAGACGAGCGGCACTCGTATGTTTAACGTTGGCTTTGATAATAATCTCCCTTCATTTGCAAAATATGATATTCTATTGCAGCGGACTGCGCTTGGGATTGGGATTGGATTTTGAAAATTAATCAGCTAACTAGCCCACCCCTCCCGATCTAAACTCCGATACTGAATCGCTTCAGCCAGATGCTCGATCTTAATATCTGGACTTGCAAAGAGATCTGCATTAGTCCGTGCCACCTTTAGTATCCGATCATAGGCACGAGCTGAGAGCTGTAGCCGTTCCATCGCTTTCTTTAGCAAGGTCAGACCAGCTTGATTTAATTCGCAGACATCTCTGACCATGCGGCTAGGCATATGAGCATTGCAGAATACGCCTTCTAAATCTTTGAATCTTTCTATCTGAATCTCTCTGGCTACGATGACTCGCTTTCTGATGTCATCGCTGGTTTCACTGCTTCGCTCTATGGTCGATAACTCATCATAAGACACTGGAGTCACTTCTACATGTAAGTCGATGCGATCTAATAAAGGGCCAGATATTTTATTCAGGTATCGCTTGACGATCCCTGGACCACACACGCAGTCTTTCTCTGGATGATTATAGTAGCCGCATGGACAAGGATTCATAGAGGCGATGAGCATAAAGCTTGCTGGATAGTCTACCGAGATTCGCGCTCTGGATATTGTCACCCGTCTTTCTTCCATCGGCTGCCTCATCACTTCTAGTACCGTCCGCTGAAATTCTGGTAGCTCATCTAAGAAGAGCACGCCATTATGAGACAGGGATATTTCTCCTGGATTGGGATTAGAGCCGCCACCGACTAGTGCTACATTACTGATGGTATGATGCGGAGATCTGAAAGGCCTCTTTGTCACGAGGGAAGCATTCTTATCCAGCAGACCTGCCACTGAGTGAATCTTGGTGGTCTCTAATGCTTCATGAAGTGATAGTGGCGGTAAGATGCTTGGCAGTCTTTTCGCAAGCATCGTCTTACCTGCACCCGGAGGCCCTATGAGGATGACATTATGTCCACCAGCAGCAGATATTTCTAATGCCCGCTTGATATTCTCTTGACCTTTCACATCAGAAAAGTCTACATCATAATTATTGACATCGCTCTCAAAGACTTCTCGGGTATCCAGATCTATCGGATGAAGCTTGCGATTGCCTTTTAAAAATTCGACAGCCTCTACTAAATTACTTATACCATACACAGGTAGATTATTGACAATAGCCGCTTCGAATGCATTTTCTTTTGGTACGATCAAGCCCTTATAACCTTGATTTCGAGCTTCAATAGCGATGGGTAAGGCGCCTCTGATAGGTCTGATCCCACCATCAAGTGCCAGCTCGCCCATGATCATGTATTGATCCAGCTCTGGTGCTTCTATCTGCTTAGTCGCGGCTAGCACGCCAAGAGCTATCGGTAAGTCATATGCCGATCCTTCTTTTTTAATATCAGCTGGAGCAAGATTCACCACCAGCTTTAGTCGGAGCATCTTGTAGCCTATATTCTTTATGGCAGCTTCGATACGCTGAAATCCTTCTTTGATGGCGTTATCAGGTAAGCCCACCATGTGATAGAAGTTACCCGTACTGACAGGGCCACCTGCATTCACTTCGATAGTGATCGATCGGGCATCTACTCCGTGTACTGCTCCGGCAAAGGTCTTAACAAGCATAATCGTGATTGATAGATATATATATTTAAAATCTATAAAGCTGCGTCGCAGATCCAATATAGCACTCTTCAGCATTTTATTATCTTTTCAAGAACGAATAATCACAAGTCTCGTCTCTTCTTCGTAAGAAGCAAATATGAGATCTTATATAGTATTAGATGTTGGTGTTATTTTGTGCATTTACCATGTCTTTGACCTCAAACAGTACTTCTGATTTCATTGCGTCAAAATTTTTAAAGCTCATACTATGATCAAAATGAAAGCTAATCTGGTCTTAGATTAGCTGATTATTGAGAACCGAACACCATAATGTTCCGCAATCCGACATTTATTTCATAGTTATCGTAATTTTATATGGAAAAAATTGCCGTATATACAATTTCTCTCTACTTTCGCATCATTATATTATCAAAATGAAATTCAGAAATATCTTGATTTGTTGTTGTTGCTGTTGTTGCGCTGAGCAATAATGCGACAGTAGGTCAAATATATTTCTAAATAATAAGAAATAAAAAACGCCCTTCTGAAGCATCTTCGGAAGGGCGTTTTAGTTGAACCAATATGAAAATATCCAACCAGATTATGAATGTCGATTGTTGTACAGCTTGTTGTTGTTGTTGCTGTATGATCATACACGATCATCTGTTAGGTAAAAATTAGAATATTAAAAAACCATTCTAAACCCTCTCAGATCATCATTTCTGAGAGGGTTTTTTCATTGAAGAGAATTTAAAAATTAAAACAAACATAAATGAGCTTATTCACAAAGTATCCTGACATAGCAGAAGCAGATCAGAAGGATATTATTGAGTTAGAAAATAGAATAGAAGGATTCCGAAAAGGAACTGAAGATGAAGAAAAATTCAAACTCTACAGACTGACAAGAGGTGTCTATGGTCAGAGACAGCTGGGTGTACAAATGTTCAGAATCAAAATCCCATACGGTAAGATCTCACCTCATCAGATCAAAGTCATAGCAGATATCGCTGATCAGTATGGCTCAAGTAATCTACACCTGACCACGAGACAGGACATCCAGCTACACTATGTCAAGCTGGAAGACTCTCCCAAGGTCTGGCTCGATCTGACTAACAATGGTCTGACGGGAAGAGAAGCCTGTGGCAATACAGTCCGTAATCTAACAGCATCACCTACTGCGGGCATTGATCCAGTAGAGCCATTCGATATCACTCCCTATGCACATGCGACAGCTTACTATTTCTTGCGCAATCCGATCTGCCAGGATATGGGTCGTAAGATCAAGCCAAGCTTTTCATCCAGTGATGCTGATACGGCATATAGTTATTTCCATGATTTTGGATTTATACCAAAAATCAAAGATGGGGTCAGGGGATTCAAAGTACTCGTCGGAGGTGGTTTAGGAGCCATAGCGATATTCGCACCCACGGCATTTGAGTTCTTAGAGACAGATAAGATCATACCTTTCATGGAGGCCAGCCTTAGAGTATTCGACAGGTATGGAGAAAGAGCAAAGCGACAGAAAGCCAGAATGAAATTCTTAGTCAAGAAGCTCGGTGTAGAAGGATTCTTAGACTTAGTCAATGAAGAATGGAAGTCACTGAAGCATCAGACTTATCCAATCAATCCAAATGATTACACACAAGAGGAAGCAGTCACTTACTTCGAGCCTCAGGTGACACAAGCATCTAAGCCTGACCAATTCAAGCTGTGGCTGAAGACGAATACCTTCGAGCAAAAGCAAAAAGGATTCTATGGTGTGTACCTCAAAATCTTACTGGGAGATATCAGCTCTGATAAAGCCAGAGAGCTCGTCCCTATCCTACAGAAGTACAGTTCTTCTGATGTCAGAATTACGGTGAATCAAGGATTACTATTGAGATTCGTCCATGAAAGACACTTAGCAGAATTATTCACTGCCTTAGATAAGATCGGTATGGCAGATCCAGGATTCGATTCTATCGGAGATGTGACGGCATGTCCTGGTACAGATACATGTAACCTTGGCGTGACTAATAGTACTGGCCTTGCAAAAGTGATAGAAGACATGATCACCGATGAGTACCCTGAACATCTAGAAGAGAAGCATATTAAGATTAAAATCAGTGGCTGTATGAATGCATGCGGTCAGCATATGGTCGGTAACATAGGATTCAGCGGAAGCTCGATAAAGAAAAATAATCTCGTGATACCTGCCATGCAGGTCGTCTTAGGCGGTGGCACTGATCCTTCTGGACAGGGATGGATCGCAGAGAAAGTCATTAAGCTGCCGACTAAAAAAATCTTAGATGGCATCAGAGAATTGCTAAATGACTATGATCAGCATGCGACAGAAGGCGAATATTATAATGACTATTACAGACGACAAGGCAAGAAATACTTTTATGAATTGCTAAAGCCGCTAGCAAACATTGAAGAATTACAAGGAACCGACTTATTTGACTGGGGCCAAGATCATGAATATAAGCAAGAAATAGGCGTGGGAGAATGCGCTGCCGTCGTACTCGATCTGGTCGGGACCATAGTGAAAGATGCTGCTGAAAGATTAGAAGAAGGCAAGGTAGAATTACAAAAAGGAAACCTGTCTGAAGCTGCCTATTTTGCATATTCGACTCGTGTCATCGGCGCTAAGGCATTATTATTAGCAGATGATATCAGCTGTAATACTCAGATTAATATCATCAATGACTTTCAAGAGAAATTTGTAGAAGCTGGAAAATTTCCACTTAAAGAAGATTTCAGAGAAAAAACATTGGCTATAAAAAAAGAACTGCCTACAGTAGAATTCGTGACAAACTACATACAGGAAGCAGAAGCATTTCTAAAGCAGGTGATGGAGTATCGCAATCACGGTGCGACAGGATCAGAAGAGAAAGAAGTCATCGGCAGTTACTATAAAGCGTAGACTATGAATCGGATAACTATACCAAGAGTAACGCTAGTCGGTGCAGGTCCAGGAGATAAAGATCTGATCACTGTGAAAGGTCTGAAGGCTTTACAATCAGCTGATGTCGTGCTGTATGATGCACTGATTGACACGGCACTGCTGGATGAAGCTCCAGCGGAAGCCATCCGATTATTTGTCGGAAAGCGTGCAGGCAAGCCCTGTAAGAAGCAAGAAGAAATTAATGAACTGATTGTAAAGTCAGCCCATGAGTATGGACATGTCGTCAGACTGAAAGGCGGAGATCCATTCGTATTCGGCAGAGGCCTCGAAGAGATAGAATATATCAAATCTTATGGAATAGAAGTCAGTCTAGTGCCTGGTATCTCCAGTGCTCTATCTGTTCCTGCCTTACAGGGCGTGCCAGTCACTTCCAGAGGTGTGAGTGAGAGCTTTTGGGTATTGACAGGATCAACAAAAGATCATCTCATATCTGCTGACATTGAAATAGCTCTTCAGAGTCGCGCGACCATCGTCATTCTGATGGGGATGAGGAAACTTGCGATGATCGCGGACATGGTCAGGATAGAAGGTCATGGTGAGAAGCCTATGATGGTCATACAGAATGGCAGCCAGGATGAAGAGAAGTATGTGATCGGCACTGCAGAAGATATTGCTGATCAAGCAAAAATAGCTAACATCGGTACCCCTGGAATCATCGTCATCGGAGAAGTCGTCAAGTCTCATCCTGAATGGATCACAGAAAAAGCGAAAGTCGAATGGAAAACCCTGTAAGTCAGAATCCATTATACCCAGTTTTCTTTAAGCTAGATAAGCTAAAGATGCTTGTCGTCGGCGCAGGCGAAGTGGGCTATGAAAAAATGTTCTTTATTCTAAAAAGCAGCCCTAATGCTAACATCACCATCGTCGCACCATGGGCCAGAGAGGAAGTATCAGAGATCATAGGAAGTCAGAAATACAAGATTAATTGGATAGAAAGAAAATTCAAAGCAACAGATATCGAGGGCTACGATCTAATCGTCGCAGCGACTAATTTCCCAGAAGTAAATCAGCAAGTATACGATGCCGCTAAAGCGAAAGGTAAATTAATCAATGTGGCAGATACACCAGATCTATGCGACTTCTACTTAGGCTCTATCGTCACCAGAGGCAACCTCAAAGTCGCCATTTCTACTAATGGAAAGTCGCCCACATTCGCCAAGCGATTCAGACAAGTCTTAGAAGATGTTCTACCAGATGATTCTGCAGAGCTCGTAGAAAATTTAAAAGTATTCAGAGATAGGCTCAAAGGAGATTTCACCTATAAAGTGGAAGAACTCAATAAAATAACATCATCACTACTAAATAGTGATGCTTAAAAATCGATCAAATGACAGACATTAATACAGCAGTGGAGGATATAGATGTAGACCAGCTGAATGCCGACTATCAAGATCTCAACCCGATTAAGAGGTTGGAAAAATTATTCGCGGATTATGATCATGATGATATCATGGTAACTTCATCCTTCGGTACGACATCAGGTATCTTGATGAGCATGGTGAGTAAGGCTGCGCCAGGTCACCCGATACACTTCATCGATACCACATTCTGCTTCAAGAAGACAATCGAGTATAAGCAGTCTATCACTGATATACTCGGACTTAACATCGTACATATCCTACCAGATGTAGAAGATAATATGATGGCAAGAGAAGTATCACTCTGGGAGACTGATGTGGATAAATGCTGTAATCTCAACAAGATCAAACCCTTTGAGCCATATAAAGCCAATAAAAAAATATGGATCTCGGGACTCCTCATGAATCAGACACCCTTCCGAGAAAACCTGAATATATTTGAGAAAAGAGGATCGATCATTAAGATGCATCCTAACATAGATACTTCAGCCAGCCAGTTCGATATGTACTTAGCAGATAATGATATCCCGATACACCCGATGAAGTTAGAAGGCTTCGGCTCAGTGGGATGCACTCACTGCACCCTGAAAGGAAAAGGCAGATCAGGCAGGTGGGCGGATAAGTCAAAAACAGAGTGCGGCATACATGAGTAATAAATCCACCTGAGTACAAAACCAATAACTGATCAGTTTATAAAGACTGGATAAAGTCATTAATCGAATTCTTCTTAGTAATTGATCTCAATTCTAAATACTTTTGCAAAACTTTCTAAAGAGATAAATATCATGATTCAAACAGACATCCTCATCATCGGTGCAGGTCCATGTGGACTGTTCACAGTATTCGAAGCTGGCTTATTAAAACTGAAGTGCCACTTAGTAGATGCCCTTCCGATAGCTGGAGGACAACTGAGCGAGATATATCCTAAAAAGCCTATCTATGATATCCCAGGTTACCCAAGCATACTAGCTGGTGACCTCGTCGATAATCTCATGGAGCAGATTAAGCCATTCAATCCAGGATTCACACTTGGAGAGAGAGCTGAAAAAATCGAGAAAATAGGCGAGAAAAAATATAGGCTCACGACAAGCCGAGGTACAGAGATAGAAGCGCCAGTGATCTGTATCGCAGGAGGCCTGGGTTGCTTCGAGCCACGTAAACCGCCTATCGAAGGATTAGCACAGTACGAGGACAAGGGTGTTGATTATATGGTCAAAGATCCTGAGAAGTTTAGAGATAAGAAGCTCCTCATAGCCGGTGGAGGTGACTCAGCGCTTGACTGGACCATAGAGCTGGCGGATATCGCAAGTGAGATCACACTCATCCACAGAAGGACCTCATTCAGAGGTGCGCTAGACAGTGTCGATAAAGTCATGGAATTAGCGAAGACAAATAAGGTAAATCTCATCACAGAAGCTCAAGCGATCGGTGTGAATGGTAATGGCGTCCTCAAAGAAGTCATCGTCAAGTCTAAAACTGATGGAGAATTCACCAAGAGTGTCGATTACTTTATACCACTCTTCGGACTCACGCCAAAACTAGGTCCGATAGCAGAATGGGGACTAACCATAGACAGAAGTGCTATCGCAGTAGATACAGCGGATTATAGCACTAATGTTGAAGGGATTTATGCCATCGGTGATATCAATACTTACCCTGGCAAGCTAAAGCTAATCTTATGTGGATTTCATGAGGGAACCATGATGGTACAATCTGCATTTAAGTACATATATCCTGACCAAAAGCTAAGTTTCAAATATACGACTGTCGCAGGTGTCAATGGATTCGAATAGAACGTCAATGACGTCAATCATTCAGATATTCAATGGAAAGATCAGTTAGTATGATCGCCGAATATTAAAGAGAATAAAATTCTCAAACAAATGGAAGACAATATTATATCGCTGACCGTCATAGACCGAAACGATGTAGAACATAAGATAGAGGCACCCACGGACATGAACTTCAACTTGATGGAGATCTGCAGAGCTTCAGAACTACCTGTCGAAGGAACTTGTGGAGGCATGGCTCTCTGTGCATCGTGTCACTGCTATGTGCAGTCAGACCATGAGCTGCCTGAGCAGTCCGAAGATGAAGAAGATATGCTGGATCAGGCTTTTTTCGTAGAGGATAATAGTCGGCTTAGCTGCCAATTGCCTTTGACGAATGAACTGGATGGGCTGGTGGTGAAGCTGGCTCCTGTGGATGAGTCTGTTTGAGCTGAAAAATTATCAGAATACAATCAGCTATAAATGTATTAGCTTATTTCATCTAAGATCTATCTTTAATATACAGATCTAAAAAGAATATGAATTATTTTGGAGCCAAATGAAGAAATGAATCTATTTAGCCCCACAGACAAGCATACGACTAATCTTCTTCCTTATGATGGCGTAGTGCATTATTACGGTCCGATCGTACCCCACATGGAAGCTAATCAATACTATGATCGCCTCATGAGCCAGATAGAATGGAAGCACGATGAAGCGATGATGTTTGGCAAAAAGATCATTACCAAAAGAAAAGTAGCTTGGTATGGTGACAAGGCTTTCAAATATACATACTCTAAAGTAACGAAGCTAGCGCTCAGCTGGACTGAAGAACTGATAGAGCTGAAGAGAATCGCTGAGGAGCACACACAAGAAACCTATAATTCCTGTCTACTTAACTTATATCACAGTGGCGCAGAAGGTATGGCTTGGCACAGCGACGGTGAGAAAGACTTAAAGAAAAATGGAGCGATAGCCTCTATGAGTTTTGGGGCTGTCAGAAAATTTGCGTTTAAGCATAAAGAATCTAAAGCGACTGTCCCCGTCCTCTTAGATCATGGCAGCCTACTCGTCATGAAAGGCAGCACACAGACACACTGGCTGCATAGACTGCCTCCTACTAAGAAAGTGCATCGACCTCGGATCAATCTGACTTTTAGAACGATCATAGAGAATCAGTCATGAGTTACTATTTCGTGCTGCAAGCCAAAAGGCTCAATCGGTTTCTGCTAGAATTTGGCATTACACCATACTTAGCCTATCCACTTTTTATCATTCTGTTTTTCGTGATGTCATTTTTAATTTTTATAAAGGCTGCAGGCTATGCACCATGGCTTTATATTTTAACATTCTCAATCATCTTAGAAAGCATCAGTCAGCAAGACAGAACACTCCTTTTAAAATCACTATTTAATCGCAAGGCCTTTTATAAGATTCGGCTCATAGAGAATCTTGTCATTGCCATCCCGTTCCTGCTATTTTTACTATACCAGCAAAACTACTTATTTGCAGTTGGCTTATTCTTTATTGCACTATCTTTTGTATTTATCCCTTACTACAGATCATTTCAATTAAGTATTCCGACACCATATAAAAGGCGGCCTTTTGAATTTACGGCTGGGTTTAGAAATAAAATAATTTACTTGCCTTTTATTCTTTTACTTATTATAAAATCTATACAAGTTGGCAATGCAAATCTTGCATTATTTATTTTAGCTGTAATATTCTTTATTTGCCTTAGCTTTTATGGGGCTGTAGAGGACCCCTACTTTGCTTGGATTCATAATAAACCACCAGAGCAATTTTTATTCTTTAAAATAAAACAAGGATTAATTAATTCAACAATTCTGAGTGGGCCTATACTTCTGATATTAGGCCTTGCTTTTTTCGAAACTTGGCCCGCTGTACTCTTGATTCAAGGAATGGGATATGTATTAATTATGACAATTATCTTAGCCAAGTATTCGGCATTTCCTTCTGCCATGAATCTTCCGCAGATTATTCTATTTATGCTTTGCTTTTGGCTTCCTCCCATGTTGCTCATCGCTATTCCATTATTTTATAGAAAAGCGATTAAAAAACTGACACCCATTCTTACATGATAAAGCTCATTCATCTTTCTAAATCTTTCGGTAAAAAGAAAGTACTTCATGATATTAACTTATTATTTGAGAAAGGCAAAGTATATGGGATCGTCGGTTCTAATGGCTCAGGTAAAACCACTCTATTTCGATGTATAGCTGGACTAGAAGATCATGATGGCGAATTAGAATACGAACACACCCCTTTAAAAGACCATTTAGGATTTCTACAGACCCACCCCATCATTATGTCAAGGATCACCGGATGGGAATATTTAAAATTAGTCTCCATATCGCGGGGCATAGACACAGAAAATTTTCAAGAACAGAATGTTTTTGAGCTACCACTTAATGAATATGCCGATACTTATTCTACAGGGATGAAAAAGAAGTTAGCCCTTATGGGTACACTCTTACAACAGAATAAAGTCCTCATCCTTGACGAACCATTTAATGGTGTAGACATCCAAAGTAATCTTTTAATCATAGAACTCATCAATCAATTAAAAGACCTGAATAAAATCATTTTGATTTCTTCTCATATATTCTCTACACTCCGCGACACTTGTGATGAGATTCATTTATTGAGATCTGGCATTATCGAAAAGAGTGTCATGAAAGAAAATTTTATTGAGCTCGATACCGAAATGAAAAGCATTATTTTAGGGGACAATAATAAAAGAATAAAATTATCTTAGAAATGATCTTATCCAGTCATTGAATTAAATTATTGACACTTCTCGCTCCATCCTAAAATGATTGGCTACATAAGAGTATTTATTTCTAAGATCAGACTTCATTTTGGCAGTGACTGTAAATCCAAGTCTATTATAGAGTGCATGAGCTCGCGGGTTTTCCTCAGAGACATCAAGTACATACTTTTGATCTTCTTTTGCATTTGATGCATTCATGAGTTGTATCATTAGCTCGGTACCTAAGCCTTTGCCCCTGTAGTCTGATAAAATAGCAATATGGGCCAATGCCATTTGATTTGCTTTTGGAAGCTTAATGACCTGTTCTACTCGCAGTCCATTTTTAATCACAGAAGGGCTACCGAATTTATAAAATCGTAGAATATTTAAACCATCATATAAAGTGAAGTTCTTAGCTATATTTCCATCGAAGAAACTACCTATCCCTACCATGACATTATCTCTATAAAGTGAATGATGATTGTCATAACTAAATTCTCCTCCCTGTCTGACAAAAGCATGGTGGAGAAAATCCACGGCCTTCTTTTCACTATTCTTAAAAACATATTCAAAAGATGGAGGACCAGAGCTGTAGATTAGATGTACAGCAATCTCGACTTCTTCCTTCCTTGATTTTCTCAACTCTATCTTCGCCATTTTCGACTGTAATTTTTAAATAAATTTAGCTCTACGATCTGGTGAGATATATTAAAGTTACTCAATTATCAAGATATCATTTATATCGAAGAGAAATTGGTTTGGCACTTTTTAACCCAGCAAACCTATTT